>Ga0207703_10000039_pt1 | contig 170322 bp, 145 predicted proteins | sample KBSSwiS12_FD_184304 | JGI IMG/M metagenome (GOLD analysis project Ga0207703, IMG submission 184304) | Switchgrass rhizosphere microbial communities from Kellogg Biological Station, Michigan, USA - KBS Switchgrass S1-2 (SPAdes) (version 2) | ecosystem: Host-associated > Plants > Roots >...
GCTCGACCCGGCCTGCGCCGCCGCCGTCGGCGCCGCGCTCGACCCGCTGGCCGCGCCCCGCCCGGCCGAGGACGGGATCCCCGACCCCCGCACCACGGGCCAGCGCTACCACGACGCCCTCGGCGAAATCTGCGAGCGGGTCATGACCGCCGGGGACCTCCCCGACTCCGGCGGCACCCCCACCCAGGTCAGCCTCACCCTGCCGCTGGAGAACCTCCTCGGCCTCGCCGGCCACCATCCCGACTGCCCGCGCGGCCACGCCGAACGCGACGAGCAGACCCGCCAGCACGGGCACGGGCCGCGCGGCGGGATCGCCGACGGCCCCGCCGCCACCGGTGGGCGCGCGAGCCTCCCGACGCGGGATGACTGCCCGATCTGCGCCACCCTCAGCCTTCACCTTCCACCCGGAATCACCGGCACCGGACTCGTCCTCCCCCAGAGAGTCTGTGATCGTCTCACCTGCGGTAACACTTTCCTCCGGGCTGTGATCATGGACCCGGGATACGTTCCTCTCACCGCCGGTCGAGGGTCGCGAACAATACCCGCCGCGCTGAGAGCGGCTGTGATCGCGCGGGACCATATGTGTACGTTCCCCGGCTGCCGTCGGCCCGCCAGCTGGACGGACGTTCACCACCTCACGCACTGGCAAAATGGTGGCGAGCACTCGCTTCAGAACTGTATTCTAGTGTGTTCCGTCCACCATGATTTCATACATTATGAAAACTGGCTAGCGCGGATTGGTGACGCCGGGATCGTCGAATGGCGACCGCCGCTCGCCTGGGGCGACCGACCGTGGCGAACAAACCGGATCCGGACGGCGCACGACCCTTACGCGGCGTACGCCGCAGCGGCGGCCTGACCCCGCCGCCATTCACGGCCGGAAAAAACGGCCGTAAGCAACACCATTGTTGCGCTCTTCGCGGGGCCGCTGCCCCGGGTCAGTCGGACGCCGGCCCAGACCCAGTCGCGGATAGGGCGGGCGGCGGTGTGGCTTCGGCCGCCGCCGCCCGCCGGATCATCGCCCAGACGAGCGCGGCGGCGACGAGGTAGCTGACCGCCGCCACGATGGCCGCGCGAGCCCGGATCCACTCGAGGAGCGCCGGGTTGCCGGCGAACAGCAGCGAGCAGTGCTGGAGGGCGAGGAAGGCGCCGGCGGCGGTCACGAGCAGCACGGCCCAGCGCCGGCGGCGGGTCGGCGTGATCGCCAGCGGGATGAGTCCCCAGGCCAGGTACCACGGGTGCAGCACCGGGCCGAGCAGGGCGAGGGTGAGCATGGCCCAGCCGGCGGTGGCCGCCGCGCTCCTGGACCGGACGGTCAGCAGCAGCCGGGCGATGACGAGGGCAGCCACGGCCAGCCCGGCCAGCTGGGTGGTGGGCAGGAAGCGGTCGGGCGACCCGGTGCCGCCGAGCCACTCCGAGAGCCGGCCGAGCAGGTCGGCCGCGATCACCGTCGGTGAGTACTGGGTGGGGACGGTGGACGGCGTGCCGGCGGCGCGCAGCCAGCCGAAGCCGTCGGGAATGACGGCGGCCAGCGCCAGCGTCACGATCGCGACCACGCCCAGGTCGTGGGCGAGCGTGCGCGGGACATGCAGGCGCCGCCGCGCCCGCCCGACCTTGCCGGGCGCCTCCTCGAAAGGCGCCTCCTCGAAAGGCGCGTCTTCGGGGGGCGAGGCGGCGCGCCAGGCCACCACGGCCAGGACGGCCAGCGCCGCCGGCCACTTGATCGCGGTCGCGGCCGCCAGCAGGGCCAGGCCCAGGGCCGGCCGGCCGCGGCGCACGGCGAGCAGGCCCATCGCGGTCAGCCCCATCATCAGCGCCTCGAGGTGCACCGCCCCCAGCAGCTGGAACAGCACGATCGGGTTGAGCGCGGCCAGCACGAGCGCCTCGGCCCGCCGCCCGGCGGGGGCGAGCGCCCAGACGCCGACCGCGATCAGGATGACGCCGACCAGCGCCAGGATTCGCAGGATGATGACGATCGCGACCAGGTTGCCGCGGGCGACGATCTGCGCGAGCGCGCATATCCCCTCGGCCAGCGGGCCGTACGGGGCCTTGGCGAAGCGCCAGAGCGGGTCGACGGCGGCGAGCTGCGGACTGTCGAGTGGCAGCGCCGCCGGGACGGCGTGGTATGGGTCCAGGCCAGTCGTGATCATCAGCCCGTGTGCCGCGTAGCTGTAGACGTCGAGGCTGAGGATCGGCGGCCCGAGCGTGACCGGGGTGGCCCAGACGACCAACAGGCCGATGACCTGCCGCTGCGCCAGGCGACGGGTGCTGACCAGCAGGAACGCCCGCGACCAGGCAAGCAGGGTCAGCGTGACCCCGCAGATCAGCACCGCCGGGAGCATCGAGCGCTTGTCGAGGTTGACCGCGCCCAGCAGGCCGCCCCACAGGGTGGGCGGGATGGCGGCGGGCTGCCGGGCCAGCCGGCCGCCGGTGGCCACCACGAGGATGATGCCGACCAGGCCGAGAACGGCCAGGCCGATGAGCCCGAGCAGCTCACGCCGGTCGCGCGCCCCGAGACCCCACCGACTGATCGAACCGGCCGAACCCGAGCCTGATACGGTCACGCTGGGAATCTATTGGCGCCAATCAATGGCACAACAAACGTCGATCGAACACCGGGAATGCGGCTGACGCCCCGCGCGTGACGGGCCTCCGGCCCCCCGACGTGGAGGACCGCGCCCTCGCGGCCGACCAACACGGCCGGGCCGGCCCCGTCGGCGCCCGTTGGCAACGTCTCGACCTGCGCGGCGAGGGCGTCGAGGTCGTCGTCGGTCCGGGTCGGGCCGTGGTGGCTCAGCACCAGCCGGCCGACCCTGGCGGCGCGGGCGAAGGCAATCGCGTCGTCCACCGTCGAATGGCCGAAGCTGGTCGCGGCACCGCGGTCCCCGATGCCGTTGGAGGCGTCGTGCACCAGCACGTCCACCCCGTCGGCGAGCATCACGGCGGCCCGGCTGGGCCGGCCGGCGAGCGCGTGGTCGGGCATGTACGCGATCGTTCCCCCGTCGCCGCTGACCCGGTAGCCGAAGGTGCGCCCGCCCTTGTGCGGGATCACGGCGGCGGTGACGGTGAACGGGCCGAAGTGCCGGGTGCCGGGGCGCAGCACACCGGTCCGCCACCGTCCCCGCAGGTCCGCGACCCGGATGGGGAAGTTCGGCGGCGACATCGCCCGGCCGAGCAGCGCGGACGCGCCCAGCGGGCCCCGGCCGGGCAGTCGGAGGTCGACCTCGGCGTCGGGCCGGTCGAGGCTCGGCGTGAAGGGCAACCCCTGGGTGTGGTCCCAGTGCAGGTGCGTCAGCAGGATCGTGCCCCGGAACGGGGCGTCGCCCAGCAGTGTGGCCAGGGTGCGCAGGCCCGTCCCGGCGTCGAGCACCAGGCTCGGGGCGGCGGTGCCCGCGGCCAGCGCCACGCACGAGGTGTGGCCGCCGTAGCGGACGAACGCCGGTCCGCAGGCCGGCGTCGAGCCCCGGACCCCCAGCAGGTGCATCCTCACGCCGTCGCCGCCTCGCGGCGGTGCCCGAGCGCCAGCTCGGCCAGGGCGGCCTGGTCGACCGCGTCGGCGGCCGCGCGGGCGACCCGGATCGGGGTCACGGCGATCAGTGAGGCGGTGCGGTTGCCCCCCTCGAGCAGGGCCCGCTCGCCCAGCACCGCGCCCGGCCCGACCTCCGCGATCCGCGTGCCGTCCACCTCGACCGCGAGTATTCCGTCGAGCAGCAGGAACATCTCGGTTCCGGGGCTGCCCTGCCGGACGAGTTCGGTGCCCGTCGGCAGGTTGGACACCTCTGGGCGCCGGCCGGCGCGCATGATCGTCGTCGAGAGCATCCGCTCCAGCTCGGTCTCGGCCGCGACGACGACGGCCGGCGAGTCCTCGTCCCCCCACGGCGTCCGTCGCCACGAGGTCTGCGAGAGCCAGCCGGCCCAGTCGGTCAGGCCGGACTTCAGGGCCAGCCGGCCGTCGGCGTCGTACACCCAGTGGCGGGGGAACGGGCTCGCGCCGATCATGTCGAACTCGACCCGGCCGCTCGCGTGCAGCGTGAGCGACAGCGTCGACCAGGTGACGGGGCTGCGCAGCCGCAGGTAGGGCGGCCGGGAGATCGAGCGAGGCAGGGGCAGGGCGGTGCGCCCACCGCCGGTCTGGACGAAGCGGACCCAGCCGGGACCGACGACGGGGTCCGCGCGCAGGTCCGGCATCGCCACACCGGCGAACGTCCCGCCCATCGGGCCGAGCCGAACGGTCGTCGAGCCGGTGACGGCGCCACCGGTGTAGCGGGCGTTCACGACCTGGCCGTCGTCGTCGAACTCCACCGCCGCCGCCAGCCGGTTGGCGAAGCGGAACCGGTCAGCCCGGCGAAGTTCCTCAAGCGTGCTCAGTTCCTCGATGCCGTCGATACGGTCGGGCAGCGGCTCGTCATAATGACTGACGCCGATGCTGAATGGGAGTTTCCCCAAGCCCCGGATGGCTTCGGAGGGAATCCAGGACAGGGAGGTCACGGTCGATTCGACGGTGTGGGTCACTGTTGTCTCCGATACTCGCGGAACGGGGTATGGTGAGAACGCTACGGACGGCGCGATTTCCCGCCGAGGGCGTCAGCCGGCCGGTTCTGGCGTGGTAACCGCCCGGCCACGCGGGTGGTGTCCGCCGGCCCCGGTCCTCGGCCGCGCCGCGGGCGGCCCCGAGTGCTGGGACGCGACCCGCGAGCCGGCCTCCCGAGCGCCCGGCGGGCCGGGCCCGGTGTCGCCCGCGAGGCGGTTTCGGCGTCGATTCGGCGACTCGGCCTGTCGGCCCCGCGCGGGCCGGTTAAGGTTCCGGGTGGTCGCCTCGTCCACTCGGGGGTGCTAGCACCCGTGGGAACGGTGGCTGCCGTCCTTGGACAATCCCCGTGGATTTGGCTGAATAACTGCCATGGAGCAGATCACCGTCCTGCTCGCGGACGACAACCTGATCGTGCGCGAGGGTGTGCGGGCATTGTTGGTCGCGGACCCCGCGGTACGGGTCGTCGGGGTGGCCGCGGACCGCGACGAGCTCGTGCGCGCCGCGATTGATCTGCGTCCCCAGGTCCTCGTGACCGACGTCCGGATGCCGCCGACCTTCCAGGACGAAGGCATCGAGGGCGCGAAGGAGGTGCGGCGCCGTAATCCGGGCACCGGCGTGGTCGTGCTCTCCCAGTTCGACGACCCGGAGTACGCGATCGCGCTGCTCGCCGACGGTTCGGACGGCTTCGCCTACCTGCTCAAGGACCGGGTCGCGGACTCCGGCCGGCTCGCCCGAGCGGTCCGGGAGGTCGCGACCGGCGGATCGATGCTCGACCCGCAGATCGTCACCGCGATGCTCTCCCCGGTGAGGCTGGGCGGTGAGCTGACCGCCGACCAGGAGGAACTGCTGGCCGAGGTCGCCCGCGGGCGTCCGGTGAAGGCGATCGCGACCGCGCGGTCCGCCACCCCGGAGTCGGTGAACGCGGCCATCGAGGAGGTCTTCCTCCGGCTGGCCGAGGGCGCCAGCGCCGGTCGCCGCGGCGCGCTGCGCCGGCTGCGGATGCTGCACGCGGCGATCCTGAGCCGCGACGAGCAGGGCGAGACCCTCTCCCGGCTGCTGCCCGGCGGCCTGGCCGAGAAGCTGCGGGCGGACGCGGGCGCTGCCAGCCGCACGGAGCGCCTCGAGGTGACCGTGCTGATGTCGGACGTGCGCGGGTACTCCGCCATCGCCGAGCGCAGCGACCCGGCGATCCTGGCCAGCCAGCTCAACGCCCATCGCCGGGAGATGAACGCGGCGATCCTCAGCCACGGCGGGACCGTCATGCAGTACGTCGGAGATGCCGTGATGGCGGTCTTCGGCGCCCCGTTCCCCCAGGCCGCGCACGCTCTGGCCGCCGGCCGCGCCGCCGCCGAGATGCACGAGCGGCAGGCCGCTCTCGACGCGAGCTGGACGACCTGTGGCCTCGCTCCGTTCGGCCTCGGCATCGGGCTGTCGACCGGTGAGGTGGCGGCGGCGCTGCTCGGTAGCGACGAGCGCCTCGAATACACGCTGGTCGGCGACACCGTGAACCTGGCCGCTCGACTATGCGACCTGGCCCGTCCGGCCGGCACGACGGTCATCAGCGAACCGACCGCTGATGGCCTCGGGGGGGTTGCCCGGGCCGGCGGCGAGTTTCTTCTCGACGCGGTGCCGGCCCGGACGGTGAAAGGGCGCACCACGCTGGTACGACCGTTCCGGCTGGTGCCAACCTGCCGCCCTCCGCGACCGGCGGCTCCGCCCATTGTCCCGGTCGCTTCGGGCGGGTGGCCGAGCGGGACACCGGCCGCCGCCGGGATCCCGGTCCTGACACCGGCACCGGCACCGACACCGGCACCGACACCGACACCGACACCGGCACCGGCACCGACACCGACACCGGCACTGACACCGACACTGACACTGACACTGACACCGACACCGACACCGACCGCGACCGTCAGCGAGGCGCCGCCACCGACCGCGCCGAACACCGGTCCCAATGCGGATCTGACCGTGACGGGCGGCGTGGTGGACAGGCGGCGCGGCCTGCTCAGCCGGATGCGACACCCGCAACGACAGCATCGGAGAGCACCATGACCGAGTCGAGCGCGATGGACCAGGCCACGCCGTTGCCGACGACCAGGCCCCTCCCGCCCGCGCCGATCCTGCGGCTACGTGGAGTGCGCCGCACCTTCGACGCCGAGCTCGCCCCGGTGCGGGCGCTGCGCGGGGTTGACCTGGACGTGCTGCCCGGCGAGTTCGTCGCGGTGACCGGCCCGTCCGGCTGCGGCAAGTCGACCCTGCTCAACGTGATCGCCGGCCTGGAGTCCGTGGATGACGGCACGGTTGAGGTCGCCGGCCAGCTCATCAGCGGGCGCGACCCGGACTGGGTCGCCCGCTTCCGCCGCCATCACATCGGGGTGGTCTTCCAGTTCTTCAACCTCATCGACGGGGTCTCGGCCCTGCACAACATCGCCCTGCCCGCCTCCATCGGCGGGATGCGGCGGCGAGCGGCCGAGTCACGGGCGCGGGACCTGCTGGACCTGCTCGGCCTGTCCGACCGCGCCGACCAGGTGCCCTCGGTCCTGTCCGGCGGCCAGCGCCAGCGGCTCGCCATTGCCCGCGCGCTGGTCAACACCCCGACGCTGCTGCTGGCCGACGAACCGACCGGCGCCCTGGACAGCGAGGGCGGCCTGGAGATCCTCGAGCTGTTCCGGCGGCTCCACGCCGACGGTCAGACGATCATCATGATCACGCACTCGCCGGAGGTGGCGGCGGGCGCGCAGCGGACCGTTCGCATGCGCGACGGCCGGATACTCCCAGCGGAGCCGGGGAAGCCGTGACCCGGTATCGGGCCCTCGCGCCGGTGTGGATGTGGACCCGTGCCGATCTCGGTCGGCGAATCCGATCACTGGCGGTGCTCGCGCTGCTGGCCGCGCTCGGCGCCGGAACGGTCATGACGGCGGTGGCGGGTGCTCGTCGGGGCGGCTCGGCCGTCGGGCGGCTCTCGGTGGCCACCGACGCCGCGACCGTCGTGGTGCGACCGACCGCGCTCGGCCTGGACTGGGACGCGGTACGCCGGATCCCGGGTGTGGCGGCCGTGGGCACGGTACTCGAGGTCGACTTCCAGATCGACGTCCCCACCCCGCCGGTCGCCCGGAAGTCCGCCTGGTGGGTCGACACCTGGTACCCGGTGGGCGACTCCGACATGACCAGGACCGTCGAGCGGCCGGCGGTCGTCACCGGCCGGCTCGCGGACGCGACGCGGGTGGACGAGGCCGTCGTGACCGAACAGTTCGCCGGGGCGCACCGCGTCGGGGTGGGCGACACCGTGACGGCCCGGATGTACACGCCCGCCGAGGCCGACACCTGGTTCCACGACAACGTCAGCGGGCCCCGGACCGGGCCGCGCCAGCCCCTGCGGATCGTCGGCGTCGTGCGCTCGCCCGCGTTCATCGAGGACACCAGCCCGCGGGTGATCATCACGTCGGCGGCGTTCACCGCCCGGTACCGTTCGTTCCTGCTGGGTGCGCACGACACCGGCTACGACACCGGCTACGTGCGGCTGACCGACGGGGAAGCGGGCCTGCCCGCGTTCGAGAAGGCGGTCAAGGCGCTGGACGGGCGCGGGGACGTCAGTTTCGTCGATCGCGTGTCGACCGGCCGCGCGGCGGTGCGCGCGGCCCGCTTCGAACGCAACGCGCTGCTGGGATTCGGGCTGGCCGCGCTGCTCACCACGGCGGTCGTCGTCGGCCAGGCGGCGGGCCGCATCGCCACCGCCGGCGCGGTCGATCTGCGGGCGCTGCGGCCGGCGGGCCTGAGCTACCGCCAGGCCGCGGCGTGCGCGGCCGTCGGGCCGGGGATCGCGGCCGGCGTGGGCGTCGCGGTCGCGGCGGTCGCGGCCGTCGCGGCGTCGGCGTTCTTCCCCATCGGCACGGCGGCGCGCTACGAACCCGATCCAGGGATCCGGCCCGATCCGCTGGTGATCGCCGCCGTCGGGGCGGCGACGCTGGCGCTGGTGCTCGCCGCCGCGCTCACAGCGGCCCGGCGCACCCGACTCGACCCTCGCCCGGACCGGGCGCCGCGCCGGTCGGCCGTCGCCGCCGCGGCGCTGCGGCTCACCCCCTCTATCCCGCTGGTCTTCGGTACCCGGTTCGCGCTTGAGCCGGGACGGGGACCCGCGGCGGTACCCGTCCGCCCCGCTCTGGTGGGCACCACGCTCGGCGTCCTCGGCGTGCTGGGGGCGCTGACCTTCCACGCCGGTGTGGTGGGCGCGACCGCCGATCCGAGCCGGTTCGGACGCACCTATCAGATCGCCGGCTGGACCGGCCAGGACGGCGTTGACTTCGTTCCCGCCGCCCGGCTCCAGATGGCGTACGCCGCGGACCCGGACGTCGTCGGGGTCAACGACACCCGGTACGGGGTCGCCGCCGTGGGCGGTCGGTCCCTCGACGTCTACAGCGACGACCCAGTCGGGGGCAAGGCTCTGCCGGCGGCGGTCCTCACGGGGCGGATGCCGGCGTTGCCGGGCGAGATCGCGCTGGCCCCCGCGACGGCGAAGAAGCTTGGCGCCTCGATCGGTGAGCGCCTCACGGTCACCGGCTCTGGGCCGGCGGGGGTGTCCGCGACGCTGACCGTGACCGGCATCGCGTTCTCGCCCGGGCAGAACGACGACGGCTTCGACACCGGATCGTGGATTGTCGCGGGGGACTACCATCGCCTGTTTCCCGACGGGCTGTTCTCCTACCACCTGTTCCTCGTGGCGGTCCGGCCGGGAGCGAGCGCGCAAGGCGTCCTGGACCGGGTGGCGACGACCCTCACCCGGGCGGGGCTCACGTCCAACGCCGGGCTCATGACCGAGCCCCGGCGCGCCGAGGAGATGCGCAACATCCAGGCCATACCGTTCGCGCTGTGCGCCTTTCTCGCGGTGCTCGCCCTCGGCGCCACCGGCCACGCGCTCGCCGCCACGGCCCGGCGCCGCCGCGACGAACTCGCCGTCCTGCGCGCGCTGGGCACGACCCGGGGCCAGATCCGACGGGTGATCCTCACCCAGGCCACGATCATCGCCGCGATCGGCCTCGCACTCGGCGGGCCGCTCGGCGTGGCGCTGGGCCGGGTCGTCTGGCGAAGCGTCGCCGCGGCCGCGCCGGTCCGCTACGTCGCGCCGGTGGCGCCCCTCGCCATCGCCCTCGTCATCCCGGTCACGCTGACACTTGCCGCGCTGCTCGCCGTCGGTGTGGGCTGGCGAGCCGCCAGGACGCAGGTCGCCGACATCCTGCGAGCCGAACAATGACGAGCCGAACAATGACCCTGCCGCCCTCCGCGACCGGGGGCTCCGCCCATTCTCCCGGTCGCTTCGGGCGAGTAGTGACCCTGCCGCCCTCCGCGACCGGGGGCTCCGCCCATTCTCCCGGTCGCTTCGGGCGAGTGCTGACCGGCCCGGCGAGCACAGCGTCCCGCGACATCGCACCGGCGGAGTGATGAACCCGATGACCATCGACACGACTCGCGGCGATCCAGGGACCGGAGCCGGGTGGCTCGTCCCGGTCTGGGCCTGGTTGCGACTCGACCTGCGGCGCCGGGCCCGTTCACTGGTCGCGCTGGCGCTGCTCGTCACGCTGGCCGCCGCCACGGTCATGGCCGCCGCCGCCGGCGCCCGGCGCGGCGGCTCGGCGGTGGACCGGCTGCTGGCCCGCACCCTGCCGGCGACGGTCGGCGCGGTGCCGAACCAGCCGGGCTTCGACTGGACGCGGATCCGGCGGCTGCCCGAGGTGGCCGCACTCACCGAATTCCTGCTCACCGGCAGCTACGTCATCGAGGGCATCCCCGGCGCGAACGTCGCCTTCCCCTCGCTTGACCGGGAGCTGTTCACGACCGTCGAACGCCCGGTGGTGCTCTCCGGTCGGCTCGCCGACCCGTCCCGCCCGGACGAGGCGATGATCACGCCGAAGTTCGCCAGCCAGTTCCACCGCTCGGTCGGCGACACCGTCACCGCGCTCCTGCCGACACCGGCCCAGACCGACGCCGCCCAAGCCGCCGAACCGCCCGCGCACCCGGCCGGCCCACGCCAGCCGTTGAAGATCGTCGGCATCATCCGGTCGCCGCAGGCCGTCGACGCTCCGGGCCAGCCGGGCAGCATTGGCGCGACGCCGGCGTTCACCACCCGCTACTGGACGAACCTGACCGGCACCAGCAACCAGTACATCGTCAACGCCTTCGTCCGGCTCAGGCACCAAGCCGCGGACATCCCCGCGTTCCGCGCCGACTTCGCCCGGGTCACCGGCCGCCAGGACATCGACTTCATCGACTTCGCGGAGACATACCGCGTCGCACAGAAGGACACCGGCTTCGAGGCCGACGCGTTGCTGGCCTTCGCGCTGGCGGCCTACCTCGCCGCGATCGTCCTCGTGGGCCAGACCATCGTCCGGTACACGGCGGCGGCCGCGGCCGACGTCGGCGCGCTACGCGCCTTCGGCCTGACCACGCCCCAGGCGACCCTCGCCGCCGCGACCGGGCCGTGTCTGGCGAGCGCGGCCGGCCTGCTGCTGGCGGTCGTCGCCGCCATCGCGGTCTCCCCGCTGTTCCCCATCGGGTCCGCCTCCTACCTGGAGCCCGATCCCGGTGCCCGCGTCGACCCGCTGGTCGTCGGCGGGGTGGCGGGCGTGGTCGCGGTCATGGTGCTCGTCGCGACCGGCGCCACCGCGTGGGCCGGGCTGCACGGGCGGACCGGGCGCGACGCACGGGCGCGGCGCTCGCCGACCGCGTCGGCCGCCTACCGGTCGGGTCTGCCGGTGCCCGCGGTCGTCGGCACCCGCTTCGCCCTGGAACCCGGGCGCGGCGGCGCCAGCCGCCCGGCGCTCGTCGGCGCCGTCGCGGGGGTTCTGGGCGTGCTCGCCGCGTTCACCTTCCAGGCCGGAGTCGCCGACGCCGTCCACCGTCCCGAACGCTTCGGCCAGACCTTCCAGGTCGTGGGCTTTCTCGGTTTCGGTGGGCAGGACTTCGGTCCGGCCGGCCCTCTCCTGGCGAAGATCGCCCGGGATCCGGACGTGGTGGCCGTCAACGACACCCGCGTCGGAGCGGCCGGCATAGGTCCCGCCTCCGACACGCTGTTCACCTACGACGCGGTCAGCTCCCGCCCGCTGCCGATACCGATGCTGTCCGGGCGGATGCCGCGGGCCGCGGCCGAGATCGTGCTGACACCGGAAAAGGCGCGGGAGCTGCACGCGACGGTCGGCGACCTCGTCACCGTCAACGCGCGGGGCACGGCGCGGATGCGGCTGACCGGTACGGCTTTCGTCCCGGAGGACAGCCACAACACCTACACGGAAGGCGGCTGGGTGACCGCGGCCGGCTTCCGCCTGCTGTTCCCGGACGGGTTCTCCAAATATCACGAGTCCCACATCGCGCTGCGGCCGGGAGCCGACGTGAGCGCGGTCGCGCGGCGGCTCAACGCGATGGCGGGCGGCGACGCATTCGGCCCGCCGTTTGCCACTCCGGCCCCGGTCACCAACCTGCGCAACGTCAAGGTGCTGCCGACCGCGCTCGGCGCCTTCCTCGCTCTGCTGGCGGTCGGCGCCGTCGGGCACACGCTGTTCGTCACCGTCCGACGGCGGCGCCATGAGCTCGCTGTGCTGCGGGCGCTCGGTCTCACCCGATGGCAGTCGCGGTCGATCGTCGCGACGCAGGCCACGACGATCCTGGTGATCGGGCTCGCCCTGGGCGTTCCGTTGGGTCTCGCGCTCGGGCGGACGATCTGGCGATCGGTCGCGACCAGCGCGCCCGCGTTCTACGTCCCGCCGACCGCGACCATCGCCCTGGCCCTCATCGGGCCCGCCGTGGTCGCGATCGGGGCGGCGCTGTCCACCGTCCCGGCGCGCCGCGCGGCCAGGCTGCGCGTCGCCGACGTCCTGCGAGCAGAGTGACGACGAGCAGAGTGACGAGCAGAGTGATGAGCTGGATTACCCCACCATCCGCCGCCCGGGCCGCCACCACCTGGCTGTCGACCGGCCTCGGCGTGGTCGGCCTCGGCGCCGCGGGCGCGCTCGCCACGAGGCGGGGCGGCGACGGCGCCGCCGGCGGGCTCACCGGCGTCGAGATCGCGCTGACGGCGAGCTGGGCGGTGGTGACCGTCACCGCGCGCCTGTCCCGACGGCCGCGCTTCGCCTGGATCGCGGCGGTGGTCTGCCTGCTCCAGGCGGCCGCCCTCGGCGCGTCGGAGCTCGGCCCGCTGGCCGTCGCCGGCTGGGTCTGGGCACTGTTCGCGATGCCGGACGGACGCGTCGCCGGCAGCGCTCGCCGGGTGTTCGTGGGCGCGACGGCCGCGGCCGCGCTGGTGTGCTCGGCGCTGGCGGCGGCGGCCGGCCAGCTCAGCCGCCCGGCGTTCGCCGCGCTCGTCGGCGTCGGCGCCCTCGGCGTCTCGGCGAGGTCCATCCTGGACTCGGGCCGCGGTCGGGCTCGCGGTCGCGCTTCGGCCCAGTGGGCGCAGGCCGGCGCGCTCATCGCGCTGGCCATCGACGGGGTTCTCGGCGCGAGCCATCTGCTGCTGGACCTGCCGGTCGATCTCGCGCCACCGGCTCTGGCCGGCTGGGTGGCGCTGCCGCTCGCCGTGGCCGTCGGCACTCACCGGCGCGGCGCGCACCTGGCCCCCAAGGCGCTCGTCGAGTCGATGGTCGCCGCGGGCCTGGCCGTCTTCGTCGCCGCCGTCTACCTGGTCGTGGTCATCGGCCTGGGCCGGTCCCCGACCGGCGCCGAGCGCGACGTCCTGCTGCTCTCGCTGGTCGCCGCCTTCCTCAGCGCCGCGCTCACCGTCCCGGTGCGGGCACGGCTGGCCGACGCCGCCGGCCGGGCGGTCGCCGGCTCCGAACCGTCGCCCCAGCGGCTGCTGAGCACCTTCGGCACCCGAATGACCCGCGCGGTGCCGATGGACGAGCTGCTCCTCCAGCTCGCGGAGCTGTTGCGCGCGACCCTCGGCCCGGCTGGCGCGGAGATCTGGACCGGCAGCGGCGGCACGCTCGCCCGGGCGGTGTCCGTACCGGACCGGCCGGATGCCCGGCTGCGGCTGGGCGAGGCCGAACGCACGGTCGTCGCTCGCGCCCGCACCGGCGGGAACGCGTGGCTGAGCATGTGGGTGCCGGCGCTGCTGGACGACGAACCGGGGGTGGGTGGACCGGGGGTGGGCGGGTCGGCGGCGGGCGCGCCGGGCCGGGGCGAGGTCCGGGTCGCGCCGGTCACCCACCTCGGCGAGCTGCTCGGTCTGCTGGTCGTCCGCCGCCCGCCGGGCGCGGCGCCCTACACCGCCGAGCAGGACCGCGTGCTCGTCGAGCTGGCCCGCCAGGTCGGCCTGGCCCTGCACAACGTCAGCCTCGACACCGCCCTGCAGGCGTCCCTGGCCGAGCTGCGCGAGCGCAACGCCGAGCTGACCGCCTCCCGGGTCCGGATCGTCGCCGCCGCCGACGCATCCCGGCGCCGGCTCGAGCGCGACCTGCACGACGGCGCGCAGCAGCACCTGGTCGGGCTCTCGGTCAAGCTCGGGCTGGCCAGCCAGATCGCCGCCGCCGACCCGGCCGCCGTCGGCGGCCTGATCGAGGACCTGCGTACGGACGTCCGGGCGGCCACCGCCGCCCTGCGCGAGCTGGCCCACGGCATCTACCCGCCGCTTCTGCGCGACCAGGGGCTGGCCTCGGCCCTGCGCGCCGCGGCCGGGCGAAGCCCGCTGGACTGCCTGGTCGAGGTCGACGCCGGGCGCTACCCGTCCGACCTGGAGGCCGCCGTCTACTTCTGCTGCCTCGAGGCGATGCAGAACGCCGGCAAGCACGCCGGGGCCGAGGCCACCCTGACCGTGACGGTGACCGAGGACGATGGCACGCTTGCGTTCTCCGTGATCGACGACGGGGTCGGGTTCGACCCGTCCGCCACGGCCGGGCACGGCTTCGAGAACATGCGCGACCGGGTCGGGGCGTTCGGCGGCACGGTCGAGGTGCGCTCGGCGCCGGGCGCGGGCACGTCGGTGCTCGGCACACTTCCCGTGAAGGAGTCTCAATGACTGGCGGCACCGGGACGGGCGGTTCGGTGACGGGCGGTTCGGTGACGGAGTTCGACGCGGTCGTCGTCGGCGCCGGGCCGAACGGCCTGGTCGGCGCGCTGACGCTGGCCGAGGCCGGCTGGCGGGTGCTCGTCCTGGAGGCGGCGAGCCGCCCCGGCGGCGGGCTGCGCACCGAGGAGCTGACGCTGTCTGGGTTCCGCCACGACGTCTGCGCGACGGTGCTGCCGCTCGCGCTCGCGTCCCCGGCGCTGCGTGACCTGACCGACGGCGCGGGCCGGCCCGCCGTGGGCTGGGCCCACCCGCCGGTCGCGCTCGCGCATCCGCTGGACGGCGCTCCGCCGGCGCTGCTGCACCGGGATCTGGCCGCGACCGTCCGGTCCCTGGCCGAAGCCGGTCCCGGCGGGCCGGCCGGCCGCGCGCGGGCCGGTCGCGCGCGGGCCGGCCGTCGCCCCGGCGGACACGCGGCGGACGCGGACCCGTCCGGCTGGACCCGGCTGGTCGGTCCGCTGGCCGCCGCCGGCACCGGGCTCGCGGACGGCATCCTCGCCCCGTTCGACCTGCCGCCCCGCCACCCCCTCGCCCTCGCCCGCTTCGGCGCCCGGGGCGCGTGGCCGGCGACGGTCCTGGCCCGGGCCGCGCTGCGCGGCGACCGCGCGCGGGCGCTGCTCGCCGGCCTGGCCGCGCATTCGATGCTCGACCTGCACCGGCCGATCACCGCCGGGTACGGACTGTTCCTCGGCGCGCTGGCCCACTCGGTCGGCTGGCCGGTCGCCGTCGGCGGGTCGGCCTCGCTGGCTGACGCGCTGGTGGCCCGGCTGCGCGAGCTGGGCGGCGAGGTGGTGACCGACCATCCGGTGACCTCCGCCACCGACATCCCGCCGGCCCGGGCCGTCCTGCTCGACCTCGGCCCGCGCCAGCTCCGGTCGATCTACGGCGACGCACTGCCCGCCCGCTACCGTTCGGCGCTCGGCCGCTACCGCTACGGGCCGGGCGTCTTCAAGGTCGACTGGGCGCTGGACGGGCCGGTGCCCTGGCGCGACCCGGCCGTCGGCGGCGCCGCCACCGTCCATCTCGGCGGCACCCTGGCCGAGGTCGCCGCGGCGGAACGGGCCGTCGCCCGCGGCCAGCACCCGTCCCGACCGTTCGTGCTGTTCGTCCAGGCCACGGTGGCCGACCCGAGCCGGGCGCCGGCCGGTAAGCACACCGGCTGGGCCTACTGCCACGTGCCGCTGGGCTCGACGGTGAACATGACCGACGCCATCGAGGACCAGGTCGAACGGTTCGCGCCCGGCTTCCGCGACCGGATCCTGGCCCGGCACGTGATGGGGCCGAAGGCCCTGGAGGACCACAACGCCAACGAGGTCGGCGGCGACATCGGCGGCGGCACCGCCGACCTGCGCCAGCTCGTCGTCCGTCCGGTCGCCTCGACGCGGCCCTGGGCGACGCCGCTGCCCGGGGTGTACCTGTGTTCGGCCTCGACGCCGCCGGGCGCGGGCGCGCACGGGATGGGCGGGCTGCACGCGGCGCGGTTGGCGCTGGCCGACGCGCGCGGCGGGGGCTCGGGCTCGCGCTGAGCGTCGCGGCTTCGCGCTGAGCGTCGTGGCTTCGCGCTGAGCGCGCGGCTTCGCGCTGAGCGCGTGGCTTCGCGCTGAGCGCGCGGCTTCCGCCATGATGCGCGTCCGTCGGCCGTCAGGCGCCGGCGTGGACGCGCAGCGCGGCCGGGCTCAGCTCGTCCTTCGGGACGTAGCCGACGGCCCCGCAGCCGGTCACGTCTCCCGGCAGGTCCTCGCGGGCGTAGGAGGACATCAGCAGCACGATCACACCCGGGTCGGCGGCGACGATCCGCCGGGTGGCCTCCAGCCCGTCGATGCCCGGCAGGTGGACGTCCATGAGAACGAGTCGGGGCCGGGTCGCGCGGGCGAGCTCCACGCCCTCCTCGCCGGAGGCCGCCTCGCCGACGACCACCCACCCGGGCAGCGTGCCGACCAGGGTGCGGGCGATGCCGCGAAAGAGCGGCTGGTCGTCGACGACCAGGACCGCGAGTTCGCCCGGGCCAGCAGCGGATGCTCCCATTGGTTGAGTGTGCGGGCCGATCCGGATCACGGCAAGGAAGCCAGCAGGAGCGTCGCGGGGGTGCCAGCACCCGCTCGCGCGGGCGCGGACACGGCACGGCGGCCGGGTGAGCCAGCATCCCGCGCCGCCGTCGTGCTGGCATCGGAAAACCCGTCGGCCAACGCCCTGGGTGAACAATGCCGCGCCTTCTAGCATTCTGTTCGCTGCCCCCGAGCACAGTAACGAGGCGGCCGATCCCAGCGAGGAGAAGACGATGGTCCGTCCCGACACCAACAACGCGCCCCGAGGCTCCCGGCCGCGGGTTTCCTACACCGTCGGAGAACAGCGCGGCGAGCACATCAACAACGTCGGCCGGGACCAGTACAACCAGTATGTTCAGCAGATACGCCAGGAGCGGGCGTCGTTCCTGGCCGCGGTCGCCGCCGCCCGGACGCGAGCCCGCCGCCTGGCCCTGCTGGGTTTCCTGCTCATCCTGGGCGGCGGCGGGGTCTACGGCTGGGTCCTGCTGCGGTCCGTCACGTCGATCTTCGACACGGTCTCGTCGGCCAGCCGGGACCCCGACTCGGACTTCTCGGCGAACATCCCGGACCTGCTCGGGGAGAAGATCCACGGAGTACCGATCGGAGTCCTCGGGTTCGCCGCCGTCGCCGTCGGAACCGTTCTCATGGTGATCGGGATCGTGATGCACGTCAGCACGACCGCTCGTAGCCGGCGGGGCGACACGGAATTCATCAACGCCCTTTCCATGACGCCGTACCCGCAGTGACGCCGTACCCGCAGTGACGCTGTATCCGCAGTGACGCCGTATCCGCATTCATGATGGAGTTGACATGACGTTCAACATCGGTAGCCAGACCGGCGGGGTCATCAACAACGTCGAGGGTGACCAGGTCGTCCACGGCGGCCAGCGGGCCGGGGCCGCGGCGGTGACGCTCTTCGACGCGCGGGTGGCTGTCGAGGACCTGCGCGACCGCGTCCGCCGCGGGACGGGCGTGCCGCCCGGTCTCGCCACAGCCGTCCGCCGCGATCTCGACGCCGCCGCTGACGAGCTCGCGCGTCGGGCGCCTGACCGGCCCGCCGTCGCCTCCCAGCTGCGCCGAGTGACGGAGGCCCTGGCCGCGGCCGGAGCGCTCGCCGCGGCCGGCGTCACTCTGGGCACGCCGCTGCTCACCATCGCCGGTTGGATCGGCCCGCTCGGCGAGCCGATCCGCCGCCTGATCACCAACCGGTAGCAACCAGGACTGACCCGCGCCGGCCCGGCACCTACCGGGCCGGCGCCCGCTGTTCGGCCAGATAGATAAGGACGGCCTTCACCCGGCGGTTGATGTCGGGTTCCGCGGTCAGGCCGAGCTTGCTGAACAGCACGTTGATGTGCTTCTCGACCGCCCGCTCGCTCAGGTAGAGCGCCGCCCCGGCGGCGGCGTTGCTCGCGCCCCGCGCGATCTGGGCGAGCACCTCCCGCTCGCGCTCGGTGAGCTGGGCCAGTGGCGACGTCCGCGATCCCAGGCGGGCCGACACCAGGGCCTCGACCACGGCCGGGTCGACGACGGAGCGCCCGGCCGCGACCGCCCGGACCGCGTCGGCCAGCTGGCGCGGGTCGCCGACGGCGTCCTTCACCAGGTACGCCCGGCCCGCGCTCCCGTGCTCGAGCAGCGGCAGCGCGTAGTCCGGGTCGGCGTACTGGGAGAGCACGACCACCCCGACCCGAGGATGGCTGGCCCGCAGCCGGGCCGCGGCCTGGATGCCCTCGTCCGTCCCCGTCGGCGGCATGCGGATGTCGGTGACGACGACGTCGGGCTCCTCGGCGGCCACCAGCGCGAGCAGCGCATCGAGGTCACCGCACGAGCCGACCACGGTGATGTCCGGCTGACGATCGAGGACGCCCTGGACCCCCTCCCGGACGATCAGGGAGTCATCGGCCAGCACGACACGAAACGCCACCGGTCAAGATTACCGGCGTCGGCCGGTCTGAGGACACCACCGGACGTGCGCGCGACAGCCGTCCTCACTCCCGCCGCACTCCCGCCGCGCATCTGCGCAGCGTGAGCACCAGCAGAGGCCGGAGCGAGCGGCGCGCCTCGATCCGCGCCCACAGCCGGGCCAGCTCCACCCCGTCCCGCCTCATCCGTCGGGACCGCTACTCGGACCGCAGGATCTGGGCGACGCGCAGCCGCGCGGCCCGCTCTCCCGGCCACGCGGCCAGCACGTTCGCCGTGACCAACGCGCCCGGCCCGACGATGAGCAGCGTCCAGAACGCGACCGGCGGCACGTACTCGAACGGCGTGTAGTCGGCCACCGCGTGACAGACGGTGTGCCCGAGCGCGACGCCGAGCGGCACGCCGACGACGAGACCGATCACGGCGAGCACGGTGGCGTGGCTGACGACGACCCAGCGGCACTGCCGCTGCGTCAGTCCGAGCGCGCGCAGGACCGCCAGGTCGCGGGCGCGCCGCCGGACGGCGGTGGCCAGCGCGTGCCCCACCGCGCCCACCGCCAGCAGCGCCAGGAAGAGACCGAGGATGATCGGCAGCTTGCGGACGTCGCGCAGGCCGGTGACCTGCGCCAGCGGTTCGGGCGGCGTGAACATGTAGGCGCCCAGGTCGGGGTCGACCGCGCCGAGCGCTTTCGCGAGCTGGGCGCCGGCGTTCGGGTTCCGGGCGTCGGGGCGCAGCGACAGGTAGACGGTGTGGAACTTGTAGCCGGTGAACAGCGTCCCGTAGCCGGCGTCGGTCAGCCAGGCGCCGTCGGCGTAGGTGTTGTGGTATCCGTTGGGCACCAGGGCGCTGCCGGTGACGATGAACGTCCGGGTGCCGGCACCGCCGTTCCCGGGGCCCGCGCCTCCCGCGCTCCCGGCTCCCGCGCTCCCGGCTCCCGCGCTTCCGGCTCCCGCGCTTCCGGTCAGCGTCAGTCGGCCGCCGACGTGGGTGTGGACGTTCTTCATCGCCTGGGGTGCCAGCGCGATCTCGTCGGGCGCCTGGGGCATCCGGCCCGCCGTCACGACGACCGGGAGCGGCTTGCGGCCACCGCTGTAGCTGTAGACCGTCACCGAGCCGTTGCCGTCCGGGCCGGTCGCCACCCCGACGTGGGCGTCCTCGACCCCGTCCACGCGCGGAGTCGCGTTCAGGGCGGACAGCAGCGCCGCGGTCGGCCCGTAGTCCTGCCCGGCGTTGCCGACGTCGCCGGCGAGCTGGAAGGTCTGCCCGAAGCGTTCCGGATGGCCGGCGACGTCGGTCACGCCGTGGGAGAAGGTGAACACGGCGACCACGCCGAGCACGCCGGTGACCGCGCCGACCAGCGCGGGCCGCACCGGGACGGCGGTACGCCCGCGTCCCGTCTCCAGCGCGAACCGCGCGCCGACGACAGCCGGAACCGGCAGGCCCGCTCGGGCGACGAGGCGCGCGACCGCCGAGCGCCTCGCGCCGACGCCGCGGGGAGCGGTCCGCAGGGCCAGCGCGGCGGCCCCGGCGGCCCCGGCCGCGGCCAGGAGCGCGGTCGCGGCGAGGCCGGGGCCCAGCACCGTCCAGTCCGGCCGCGCCCCGGGTGTGCCCTCGGCCCGCCGGGCGACGCCGATCGGGAACCAGCCGGAGCAGCCGACGGCTACGCCGGCCGCGACGACCCCGCCCGCGACGGCCGCGGCCAGCGGGCCGGCCGTCGCCGCCGTGACCGCCTGGCGCCGGGACATCCCGAGCGTGCGCAGCGTCCGCAGCTCGGTGGCGCTGGCGGCCGCGTAGCGCGCGACGGCCTGGCCGACGAGGACGAGCGCCGCCAGCAGCGCGGCCAGGCCGAACGCGACCAGGCAGCGGGCCGCGAACGTGGCCTGCTGCTGGACCGGGTGATCGACCCACTGGGTCAGGTCCAGGGCTTCGAGGTCGGACCGGCCGGTGACGCGGGCGACGTCGCGGCGGAACGCGGGGATCGCCGCCGCGCCGCCTCGGAGCCGGAACAGCGCGTTCCCGTAGAGCGGGCGGTCGGGGTCACCGGAGTCGCCCACGATGCTGTTCGGGTAGCGCGCCGCGAGACCGGGCGAGATCGCCAGCACGTCCCCGAACCAGCGGGCGACGCTGACGCCAACGACGCGGATGCCCACCCGCGGCCCGGTCAGCTGATCGGGGGCGTTGCCGGCGGCGACGGCCGCCCGCAGCTCGGCCGGCGTCGGGAGCCGCACGTACAGGGTGTCGCCGAGGCGCAGGTGGTGCTGGGCCAGGAACCCGGGCGGGACGATGCCCTCGTCCGGCCGGCTCGGGTCGAACATCCGCCCTTTCTGGATCACCGGCCGCTCGATCGTGTCCATCGCCCCGGGCTGCATCAGCGGCTCGGCCTCGATGCCGTCCCCTCGCCCTGTTCCCTCGATGGGGAAGGTGGGGCCGAACGTCGTGTAGGCCTCGACCTCGGGCAGCGCGCGGATGCGGCCCCAGTCGAGGTTCGGGGTGTTGGCCAGGATCGCGGTCGTGGCTGGGCGGGTGCGGCTCTCGAGGCGCTCGATGGCGCTGGCCGTGCGCCGGGCGCCGGCCAGCGCCGTCATGACCGTGCCGGCCGCCACCGCGATCAGGACGGTCATCACGACCAGCGACCGCCAGCGCCGGGGCAGGTCCAGGCGCAGCCAGCTGAGGACAACGTTCACCTCGCCATTGACCAACATCGCGACGAACCCGGCAAGGGTGGTGGGACACTCCTGCCGAGGGTGCTGGCCTCCTGGGCCAGCCGGGCCTGGTCTGGGGGCACCGGGTGGGCGGACGAGAGGTGACCGGTCCGGACGCGGACCTGAGGCGGCTGGTCACGGCCATCGTCGCCGGCGACGAACCGGCGATCTCGGCGATGCTGCACGCCTCTCCCGCACTCGCCCGTGCCCAGGCCCGCTCCGGGGCGACGCGCACGGCCGCTCCGGAGAACTACTACGCCGAGATCTCGCACTACCTCTACGCGGGTGACACGGCCGCGCACATGGCGGCGGCCGCGTACCGGGCGCCGGTGGTCCGGCGCCTGGTCGAGCTGGGGGCGGACGTCGGAGCGCGCAACCGCCGCGGCGCCCAGCCCCTGCACTACGCCGCGGACGGCGTCCCCGGTTCGCCCGCCTGGGACCCGTCGGCCCAGCGCGATGTCGTAACGGCGCTGATCACGGCGGGCGCCGACCCGAACGCGACGGACAACAGCGGCGTCGGCCCGCTGCACCGGGCGGTCCGCACCCGGTGCGCGGCCGCGGTCGCCGCGCTCCTGGCCGGCGGCGCCGACCCCCTTCTGCCCACCAAGCGCGGCTCTACGCCGTTACAGCTCGCGGGCTGGACCACCGGCCGCGGCGGGAGCGGGTCCCCCGAGGCGAAGGCTCAGCAGGCCGAGATCCTCCGGCTCTTGAGCCCTCCCGAGTCCGGGGCCGCGCCCGTCTGAACCGCTGAGCACCTCGCCGCGCCGCGACTGGCCGAAGCCGACCTGCGCCGAGCCGGCAGCATTGGGAAACTGGAACTCGACGAGGCCCCCACCCGCGCCGTCACCGTCCGCCTCGCGCGGGAACGACTACGCCAACCAAGTCCCCTACAACACCCTCGACCTCGACGGAAAGGCCCCGAGTGCCGCACACCTCTCCGAAGATGAGCAGCGGGCCGTCGATAATAAGAACGCGGGTCGGAAATACGATCTCCAGGCATACAATCGCGCAATGAAGAAGATACGACAAGCTGAGAAATACGCTGGCTCGCGCAATCAGAGTAAGCGCAGGAAGGGGTCTGGCAACTATTTTAGCCGAATCGTTCATCATCACATCAACATAACTGTGACCAAGTCTCGATCGAGAACTGCGTACAGTGCGGCGGCAGTCGTAGCCGCCGCCGGCGTATATGCACTTTCATTCGCCTTCTAGGGTTGAGAGCGGTAAGATTTTGACAAAAGAAGAGGCGCGAGAGTGGCGAGCGTTTCATTTTTCGCAATCAAATCCCTCGGGCAAAGATCAGGAAAATGTTCCAGCCCTCCTGCGAAGGGTGGCGGACACACTTGAGGAGATGAAAATCGTGGATGTGTTTGACATCATCATGCACACCGATGTCAACGCCGACGGAAACTGGCATTCGCTGACCGTCTACTATGACCGACGATCTGAGTAAGATGGACAGGTGGGCCTGTTCGCGGTACACGCGGGCTGGTAAGGCTGTTCGGTTCTTGTTGATCCGCCCACGGTTGTTGCTGCTCGAGTTCTGAGTGTCGTCGCTCGATCTGCGGTTCGGCTGAGCGCCGTGTCTGGTGTGGTGGGACTCGGGTACGGGTCGCCGAGCGTCGTGAGCCGCTCGGCGGCCTGCCGATGTCCGGGACTTCCTGGGCCCGTTGGACGCGGCCGCCGCCATGGATCGGCTCTGCCTGGTCCCCGGCGACGCGGACGTCCGGACGTGTCAGATGGGTCGTGTAAGGGCGGGTGGGCTTGGATCGACCGTGTCGGGATCATCCTGGTTCGCTCGGAAAGGAGCCTCGTTGAGGGGCAAGAAGGCTGGCCTGGCGGGCGACGGACGCGGCGGAGCGGCTGGCGGTTCGACTGGGCGGCGTCGGACGCTTGGCAAACAAGCGAAACGAGATCCGTGAGCCACATTGGCCAAGAAATGGCATTCGCCCCCCACGCTAGCCACGAACGCCGCCCGGGCAGTAGACGGGCATCCCCGGACTCATTCCGAAGTCTTGATCACAACCTCGGTTCTGACGTTGTCCAATTTTCTTTCGACACTTCGACAGTGGTTCGCTCTCGCTCGCCTTCCCGGACCGCACCTGACCCGGCCACGCCGGGCCTTTTCCGTCACGCTCACGACCCGCCCGTTAAGGCGACGCCGCTGACGATCGTTTGCGACCCCTACCCGCATGGCGGTCACAGAGGGCCATGCCTCCATCACCTGCGGAGCGTCGCTCCAAAAGATCACTGCCTACTCAAGGTCACTCCTCCCTGCACGTTCGTGGCGTAAGATCAAGGAAAACCGCGAAAGTCGAGCTTGCTGGATGGTCGGAAAATGGGAAGCGCCCCCGAGCCGGAGGGATCGGCCCGCCGACGGCCGTATCCATCCCGAAGGGACCAGGTTCATGTGGATGGCCGACGCGCACCCTTCTTCCTGGACGAACATGGTGATCTAGAGCTCTTCACTACCGAGGTCGCCTTGCTGGACTACGTTGAAGAAGGAGATGTTCTGAGTGGTGAGTACGAAGTCTGGGACAGCCTCGGCCAACCGTTTCGTATCGATCTGACCCTGAACAGTCTCGTCATGGATTCCCGATCACCGGCCGTTCCGCGAAGTCGGGAGTGGGTGAGGTCGAGCCTCATGAGGAAAGGTGTCGTGATCTCCATCAGCCCGGTGTGGACGACGCCGTCACGGTAGGTGCGTATGGCCGGGTCGAGCACATGGGTGTAGACGATCGGTGCGCCGGCCTGCGGCTGCTCGATCCGCCAGTAGCAGGCGATGCCGGCCTAGGTTTTCTGTTCCGTGGGATCGGCGTATTTTTGCCGCCCCCGCGACGCCCGCCCAGGTCATCCCTGAAGGGGTGGGCCGGTCAGACCACAGCACGGGTCTGAGGCCAGGGCGAGGGCCCCGGTGCTCTGGCCAGAACGCGGCCCCGATCCGGGCCAGGCAGCGCTGAGCCAGCCGCCGACCAGCCCGGTACGGTCCCACGGCCCGTACCGGGTTGGCACGTCGAGCCGGCCTGACGGAGATTCAACAATATTCTTCAAAATACAAAACTTTCGAGTTCTTGTCATTTTGAAATAGGTCTGCCAAATAGTAGTACTCCAGGTTGGAATAGTTTTCCTCAGCCCGCCCTCCAGGCCCAGCGAACCGCGTCCGGATCAGAAGCCAGACCTCATCTCTCTTACTGTCCTCTATGGGCACTATCCTGCCGCCGCCCGCGTAGCCAACCACCATGAGACTAGCACTACGCAAAAGTCGTCTTACCAGACTTGCACTCAAATTTTTCTGGCGTCGGGCCAGTTCTTGGTCATCCGGTAAATTCAAGATCCCACTCGTCGAGGGGCTTAGTATAGCTGCCATCGCGGTACCCCACTCTGCTATCTCAACCGTCGGCGGGTTGGCCAGGAGTAATGGTCATTCTGCATTGTCTCGCCTTGCTTGTTTTTATAATCGACGTGCACCTGGTTGCCGCGTCCACATACATCTCGATAGTTGCATCGACCGCCGTGCCTGGCTGCCTTCTGGGCCGGGCCGCGAGCGCGCGTCCCGGCCCAGTTGCCAGCCGCCCGTCCCGAATCCTCCCGATCATGCCAAGGCAGGACGCCCGGCCGCGGCCAGGGGGCCTACGGCCGGTTGCGCGTGCCCTGATCGATCGTCACGGTGGTGCCGGTCACGTAGCGTCCCTCGTCGCTGACCAGCCAGAGAAGTGCGTTGGTCACGTCGATCGGTTCGATCCAGGGCCGTCCCAGCGGTGACACCTTCTTGAGCGCCGCCATGGTGTCCGCCAGGCTCGGGGCTTCGAGGTCCGGCCGGAAGAAGCTGTGCTGGGACCGGTTCCCGGTGACCATCGGGGTGCCCACCGTCCCCGGGCACAGCGCGTTCACGCGGATGTCGTAGCGGGCCAACTCGTTGGCGAGGGTCAGGGCCAGACCGATGACGCCGTGCTTGCTCGCGTTGTACGCGCCCAGATGCGGAATCCCGGCGAGGCCCGCCCCTGAACTGGTGAGCACGATCGCTCCGCCGCGGCCACCGGCGATCATCGGGGGCACGACCACGCGGATCGTGTTGAAGACACCGGTCAGATTGACGGCGATCTGATCGTCCCACTCCTCCGGCGTGATCTCCCAGATCTTCGCGAGCCGCGGTGAGATGCCGGCGTTGGCGGACACGATGTCCAGCGCTCCGAGTTCACCCACCCCACGGGTCACGAGTTCCCGGAGCGCGTCGGCGTCGCGGACGTCGGCCTTGCCCCACACCACCCGCCGGTCCAGGGCCTCGACCGCCGCCACCGTCTCGGCGAGGTCGGTCGCGGTCCCGAGGTCGTACTCGAGCGTCGGCAGGTCCTCGAGCACATCCAGCAGGATCAGATCCGCGCCCTCCTGCGCCAGCCGTATCGCATGTGACCTTCCCTGCCCGCGGGCCGCACCCGTGACCAGCGCGACCTTGCCGTCGACCCGACCCATCAGACTGCCTTCTCCCTACGCAACGTGGCGATCTCGGACTGAGTGAACCCCGCCTTGGCGCTCCGCCATGGCGGTCTGCTCCGCGGCCGGGGCGTACAGCCGATCCACAAGATCGGGCAGATCGAGCGCGGCGCACAGCGCCCGCCACGGACGCGGCTCCGCCGCGGCCAGCGTCAGCAGCCGGCCGTCCGCGCACCGGTAGGCCCGGCGGCTCGCGCTCACGCCCCAGCCCGCCGCTCCCCCCTCGCTCACCCTGGCGACATGTTCCGAGAGCAGCCAGCTCGCCGCGTCGAGGATGCTGGTGTCGACCAGCCGCCCCCGGCCGGTGCGGTCCCGCTCGCGCAGCGCCGCCAGAATGCCGATCACGGCGACCAGCGCGCCGATCGGCACGGCGATCACTACGTCCGGCGTCGCCGGCACGCTGTCCCCGGCGAGCAGGCTCAGCAGCCCGGAGTACCCGAGAAAGCTGAGATCGTGAGCGGGACGATCCGCGTAGGGGCTGACCTGGCCGAACCCGGTGAGCGAGCACCAGACCAGGCCCGGGTTCACGGCCCCGAGCTGAGCGAAGCCGATTCCCGTCCGGTCCAACGAACCCGGACGAGCGGACTCGACCAGCACGTCGGCGGACGCGGCCAGGCGGCGCAGGACCGCCGGTGCCCCGTCGTGACGAAGATCGAGAGTCATGGAGCGCTTGCCGTGGTTGTACGCCGCGTGAGCGCCCGGGATCGTTCGCAGCGGGTCGCCTTGGCCTGGCTGTTCGACGCGCAGGACCTCAGCGCCGAGATCGGCCAGCAGCCGGGTGCAGAGGGCGCCGGGGTGTAACCGGCTGAGGTCGAGAACCCGGATGCCGGTCAACGGCCCAGCGCCGGTCACTGCCGGGCTCCGGGGTCGCGCCGGACCGGGGTGCACCTCGCCGGCCCGTACCGCGCCGGCCGGCACCGCGGATCGTGCGCGAGGCCCGCTCCGCGAGGGCGGGCGACCTCCCCGATTCCCGGCGGGTCCTGCGCGTTCATGAGCGGCCTCCTCGGCTCTGCCGGCCTCCTCGGCTGCGCTGGCCTGGCGGCAAGCCCGGAGGCTACGCAGCCACACGGGCGCGGTCAACAGACATCAAGATCTGTCGTATGTCGTCCAGTCTGCCGCCCTTTGCGGGGGGTCTGCTCTTGAACCGGACTCCACAAGGCATCAAACTATGTGATCTGTCGTGTGTAGGAATACGGTGGTGTGGCGTCACAGGAGAAAGCAGGCGATCCATATGGGCAGTGCGGCGCATCGGATGCTGATCGACGGCGAGCTCGTGGCGGCACAGGACGGCCGCGAGTTCGACAACATCAACCCCGCCACCGAGGAGATCATCGGCGCGGCGCCGGACGCGTCGGCGAACGACGTCGAGCGGGCGATCGCGGCCGCGCGCCGCGCATTCGACACCAGCCGCTGGTCGACCGACGTCGACCTGCGCATCACCTGTATCGGTCAGCTGCAGGCCGCACTGCGCAAGCAGGCCGATGTGCTGCGACCGGTGCTGACGGCGGAGTCGGGCATGCCGCTGGCGATGGCGTTCATGATTGGTGTCGACCCGGCGATCGAGGCGATGTCCTACTACCCGGACATGCTGCCCACTGTGGAGTTCGAGGAGGAACTGCCCAAGAGGGAGATCTTCGGGACTCCCGTGCGCCGGGTCGTGCGCCGCGAAGCCGCCGGCGTCGTCTCCGCGATCACCCCGTGGAACGTCCCGTTCGAGATCAACCTCCGCAAGTCCATCGCGGCACTGGCGGCGGGCTGCACCGCGGTACTCAAGCCGGCCCCGGAAACGCCCTGGTCGGGGACGTTGATCGCGGCGGCCGCCGCCGAGACCGACCTCCCCCCCGGCGTCCTGAACATCGTCACGACCTCCGACAACAGCGTCGCCGAGATCCTGACCAGTCACCCCGACGTCGACCAGGTCGCCTTCACCGGCTCGACCGCGACCGGTCGCCTGATCATGGCGAACGGTGCGCCGACCGTGAAGCGGGTGTCGCTGGAACTCGGCGGGAAGTCCGCCCTCATCGTGCTCGACGAGGAGTCGTTGCAGGCCGGCGTCGCCACCGCCGCGGGCACCATCTGCGTGCACAGCGGCCAGGGCTGCACGCACTACACCCGGCTCCTCGTCCCAGCGCATCTGATCGCCACGGCGACCGAGCTGGCCAAGGGCGCGATGGAGGCGATTCCCTACGGTGACCCACTGGACATGAACCACATGATGGGACCGCTGATCAGCCAGCGCCAGCTCGATCGGGTCCTGGGCTACATGGACCTGGGCCGGACAGAGGGGCAGTTGGTCACCGGCGGCGGTCGCGCCACCCAGTTCGACCGCGGCTACTTCGTACAGCCGACCGTCTTCACGAACGTCTCGAACTCCGCGCGGATCGCCCGCGAGGAGATCTTCGGCCCGGTGCTCTCGATCATCCCGTTCACCGACGACGACGACGCCGTGGCGATCGCGAACGACTCGACCTTCGGGTTGAGCGGCGGGGTCTTCAGCATCGACACCGCCCGTGCCACCGGAGTGGCACAACGGCTGCGCACCGGCACCGTGTCGATCAACGGCGCCCAGTGGTTCGCTGTCGACTCGCCGTTCGGCGGCTACAAGCAGAGTGGACTCGGCCGGGAGTTCGGACGCGAGGGCCTGGAGGACTTCATGGAGATCAAGACAATGAGCTTCCCCGCCTAGATGGCCCGTACCCAGCCGGTCCGGTGGGGCGCGCGGGCCCCGGCCACCGAGGACGAGGCCCGCGAACGCATCCTGCTCGCGGCGACGCGCTGCTACCTGCGGCACGGTGTTCCACGGACGACCGTGGAGGACATCGCCCGCGAGGCGATGATCCACCGGACCACCGTCTACACCTATTTCAAAAGCCGGGACGAGATTCTCGCCGGGGTGGTTCTCATCGAGGCCCGAGGCATCGTGGCCGCGTCCGATCGGATCATGAGCGACGCGGGCCGGTTCGAGGACCGCCTGGTCGACGCCTTCCTCGCCGCCCGGCGGGCGATCGCGCAGTCCCCGATCCTCTCCCTGCTGTTCGACCGCGACAACGCCGCCCAGACGTTCGGCGCCACTGACGCCTCGGACCTGATACAGCGGCGGACCCTGCCGACGCTCACCGGCTACATCGCCGCGGCCCAGGAGAGCGGCGAGCTGCGGGACGATGTCAGCGCCCTCGCGATGGCCCGCTGGCTGCTACGTGTCCAGCAAATGCTCACGACCGACCCGGCCGAGGAGAACGACGCCGTCGAGGCGACTCTGCGGACTTTCGTCGTCGCCTCCGTCGCACGCTGTCCAGCCCACGATCCTGTTAACTGAACAATGCCGCACAAGGGAGAAAGCGGACATGGCTGTTCCCGCCCTCCGTTACGATTTCCGACACCCTCCATCCGCGCCGTCATCTCCGGCGGAGCGCTATCAGACCTGCCTTGAGCAGTGCGCCTGGGCCGACCAGCACGGATTCGGTCGCGTGATCCTCTCCGAGCACCACGCGCTGGCCGACGGATTTCTTCCGTCGCCCCTGGTGGCCGCCGCCGCGGTGACCGGAGCGACCCGGAATCTGCCGGTGCTGGTGGCCGCCGCGCTGCTGCCGCTGTACGACACCCTCCGCCTCGCCGAGGACCTCGCCGTACTCGACCTGCTCAGCGGCGGACGGGTCCAGATCGTGGCGGGCATCGGTTACCGGGACATCGAGTTCGACATGTTCGGCATCGACCGCCGGGGACGCGGCCGGTACATGGAGCAGCAGATCCACGACCTGCTGGCGGCCTGGGCCGGCCGGCCGGTCACGGCGCACGGCAGGGATGTGGTCATCACCCCCCGGCCGGCGAGCGACCCGCGTTCGCTGATCTACGTGGGCGGGGCCAGTGAGATCGGGGCGCGTCGGGCGGCGGCTCTCGACCTCGGCTTCGCCCCGGCGCTGCCCGACCCCGCCCTGTACACGGCCTACACCGAGGAGTGCGCCCGACTCGGCCGCGCCCCACGGCGCATCATCCCGGGTACGACGCACGGCTTCCTCTTCGTGACCGAGGATCCCGAGAAGGCGTGGGAGGCACTGGGCGGATACGCCCTCTACGAGGCTGTCACGTACTCCTCCGACAAGCCGGAGTCGGAACGCTCCAGCACGACCGTGACAGGTGTGGATCTGGCCGCGGTGCGCGCCTCCGGCGTCTACCAGGTCGTCACCCCGGACGAGTGCGTCGAGCTCGCCGAGGCGCTGGAACCCGACCAGCCGCTGGTGTTCCACCCGCTGATGGGCGGGATGCCACCGGACCTCGGCTGGGCCAGTCTGGAGCTGTTCGCGTCGAAGGTGCTCCCACGGCTGTCCGCTCGGTAGCGCCGGATGGCGCCGAGCCCCGGCCGCCGCACGGCGGTGGGCCGGGCATGACGGACAGGCAGGACGGACACAGGCAGGTGGTGGACGCTGGTGCGCGGGCTCCCGGCGGACCGGTTGACGTGAGAATCACCGGTCCTGCCGGGAGCCCGCCTACTTGCGATCAAGGCCCGTCACCAGCCACACAGTTCTCAGCCGGGCTCTCAGACGTGCACGACGCCGGAGCCGGCGTTCTCGCCTGGACGGATCATCAGCGCGAGCAGCATCGCGAGGCCGGACAGGGCGGCGCCGATCACCATCGCCACGTGCAGGCCGCTCATGAACGCGGCATGGCTGCCCGCCGTGATCGCGTCGTGCAGCGCGGCCGACACGCCGGAGGCCGGCGGCACCAGGCCCTGCCCGACGGCCTCCTTGGCCTGCGCGAGCTGGTCGGCCTGCGCGGCCGGGACCCCGGCCCCGACGAGCCGGTCGACCAGGACCGAACCAACCCGGCTGGCGAGGACCGAGCCGAGGATCGCCGTGCCGAGGACGCCGCCGAGCTGCGTCGCCGTTGACTGCAGACCGCCGGCGACCCCGGAGTCAGCCACCGGGGCGTTGCCGACGATGGCGTCGGAGGCGGCGGTGATGATGAGCCCGACCCCGATGCCGATGGCGACGAACGGCGGCCACAGCATGTGGTAGGACGAGTCCGGCTCCAGCTGGGTGAGCATTACGAACGAGCCGACGAGCAGCACCATCCCGGTCGCGATCGGCACCCGCGGCCCGAAGCGTGCGTTGAGGGCCGCCCCGAGCGGGCTGCTCACCATGAACACCGCGGACAGCGGCAGCGTGCGCACCCCGGCCTGCACCGCGGAGTAGCCGTGCACGTTCTGCAGGTAGAGCGTGAGGAAGAACAGCACTCCGAACAGCGCGAAGAAGGTCAGCGTGACGATGATGGTGCTCAGGGTGAGTGAACGGTTGCGGAACAGCCGCGTCGGCACCAGCGGCGCGCGTACCCGCGACTCGGCGACCATGAACAGCACGAGCAGGACGGCGGCGGCGATCAGGAACCCGATCGTGCGCCCGGAGCCCCACCCCCAGCTCTGCGCCTTGATCATGCCGAAGACCAGGGCGAACAGGCCACCCGCGAGGGTGAGCAGACCGGCGGCGTCCAGGTGGTGGGGGCCCGCCTCGTCCCGGCTTTCGGCCAGGACCAGCAGACCGACGATGAGCGCGACGGCCCCGACCGGGATGTTGATGTAGAAGACGGACTGCCAGGAGACGTGCTCGACGAGCAGCCCTCCGATGATCGGGCCGGCAGCGATGGAGATCGCCGACGCGCCACCCCAGATACCGATCGCGCTGTTGAGCTTCTCCGGCGGGAAGGCCGAACGCAGGATGGCCAGCGTGTTCGGCATAAGCAGGGCGCCAGCTACGCCCTGCAGGGTACGAAAGACGATCACGCCGGTGATCGAGCCGACCAGGCCGACGCCGAGCGAGGTCAGGGCGAAGCCGACGACGCCGATCAGAAAGATCAACCGCCGGCCGAACCGGTCACCTAGCTTGCCGGCGGGGATGAGCAGCACCGCCAGCGCCAGCAGGTAGGCGTTGGTCACCCATTGCAGATCCGACAGGGACGCGTGCAGGTCCTCGGCGATGCGCGGGTTGGCGATCGACACGACGGTTCCGTCGAGGCCAACCATGATCACCCCAAGGGCGACGCTGACCAGCGTCAGCCAGGGATGACCGCGACGACCGGTTCGCCCGGCCTCCGGCGCGTCGGCTCTGCCCGCCTGGCGTCGCGGAGAGCCCCCCGCGGGCCGCGGCGAGCGAGCCCCGTCAGTTGCTATGGCCATGAGTCGATCCCTTCAAGGTCGTCCGGACTGCCAGGACCACTATGTGTCATGGATGTCATCCTGTCAGTACTGCCATATCTACAGAGATGACAATCACGTCCGAACGACTTACGATCGTCTCGTGGGTACTCGGCTGGAACAGAGCGCACGGTGAGCGCGGCGAGGGCGGGCATGTACAGCTACGCCGGCTCTCCGGCCGGTGCAGGGAGTCCTCCGGTACCGGAGGACGGCCCGGGTTCCGGTGAACTGTCCCGGGCGGAGCGCAGGCGGGCACGGATCCGCGCCACCATCGCCGACGCGGCACTCCAGCTGTTCACGTCGCGCGGCTACGACGCGACGACGGTCGAGGACGTGGCGGCCGCGGTCGACATGAGCCCGCGTACGGTCTTCCGCTACTTCCCCTTCAAGGAGGACATGCTCCGCGAGGCCATCCGATTCGAGCTGAACGGCCTCGTCGTGGCGCTGCGGGCGCGGCCCGTCGACGAGGAGCCGGCGGACGCCCTCGGCCGGGCACTGATCGACCTGTGGACGAACCTCGACAACGACCCCGAGGTCGTCCGCTCGCTGCTGCGGCTGATCACCGAGCTCCCCCGGGTGCGCGGCGTGCTCGTGGAGGCGTCCCGCGCCAGCCAGCAAGCCCTGGCCGAGGCGCTCGCCCCGCGGCTGGGCCGCGCCGTGACGGACCTCGCGACCACGGTGGCGACGGCCTGCGCGCTCGCCGCGATCAATGTGGTGGTGGAAGCATGGGCGTCGATGCCGGCCGGCTCCGACCTCATCCCCCTCATTGAGGAGGCGATGGACACCCTGCGCAACGGGCCGCTGCCTGATCGCGCGTCATCGTGAGCCCACGCGCGGCGGTCCTGTTCGGCCCGGGCCAGGGATTGCTGACCCGCGAGGTGCGGGTGGCCCGACCCCGTTTCCGGTGAGATCCGGGTGCGTATGCTCGCGGCGGGGATCTGCCATTCCGACTATTCGGCATACACGTATGCAAGTCCCTGGCCGTTACCGATCGTGCTCGGTCACGAAGGGGCCGGCGTGGTCGCCGAGATCGGACCGGGTGTTGACGGGCTGACCGTCGGGGATCGCGTGATCCTCGCGGGTTCGCTCCCGATCCATCCGGCGGCGCAGTTGATCGCCCCGCAGCGGACGCTGTCGGGCTGCCTGCTCGGCAACGCGTCCCTGGCGAAGGACGTGCCGGCGTGGCTCGATCTCTACCGTGACGGGCGGCTCAAGCTGGATGAGCTTGTGACACTCACTGTTCCGCTGGAGGGCGTACAGGAGGGGTTCGAGGCGCTGCACCGGGGCGAGGTGGCGCGGGTGGTGGTGGCGTTCGACTGAGCGGAGGCCGGGTCGCGCTGGCGGGATGATGTCCTCGATGTGCCGAGAAGACGGGCCCGCGGTGGTCAGGGCGGGCCCGCGGTGGTCAGGGCGGGCCCGCGGGGACTACGCCGGGACGAGCCTGGCGGCGGCTTCCCGCCCGGCTATCCGGCCGAAGGTGAGCGACCGGAGGACGGAGGTAGCCGCCGGGTACAGGCCGTAGAAGATGCCGGTGATCTCACCGGCCGCCCACAGGCCGGGGATCGGCCGGCCGTCCGTGTTCAACACCCGGGACGTCCCGTCGACTCGGAGTCCGCCGTAGGTGAAGCAGATGTTCGCCTCCACCGGAACGCCTTCGTAGGGCGGTGTCAGCAGCGGCTGGGCCCAGTTGGACTTGCGGGGGGTGATCCCGGTGGTCGACTGCCCGTCGAACCGCGTCGGGTCGAACTCGTTCCCCTTCGCTCCCTCGTTGTACAGCTCGACCGTGCGCCGCAGGGCGTCGGCCGGCATGCCGAGCAGCTCGGCGAGACCCTCAAGGGTGTCGGACCGCAGTGGCGGGTTCTCCTGGTCGTTGAGCTGCTCGAAGCTGGGCACCCGGGCGCGGATGTTGGCGTCGACGATCGCGTACCCGCGCCCGCCCTGCTCCCGGAACAGCCGGTTGCCGATCTGGTCGAACTGGAGGTCGAAGGAGCGCTCGGCCTCGTCCATGAAGCGCTCGCCGTGCTGGTTGACCAGGATCCCGTACTGCCAGGACCCCACCAGGCCCTCGCGGTTGGACGAGCGGGGGTCGACCGGTTCGAGGTGCGCGCCGTCGAACTGCCCGGCGGTGTCGGCGCCGATCTCGACCGCCATCCGGATGCCGTCGCCGGTGTTCACGTCGGTGCCGGGCGAGACGGTCCTGAGCCGGTAGGCGTTGGGGATGTAGCGCGCGAGCATCTCGGGGTTCGCCTCGAAACCGCCACTGGCGAGCACGACCGCCCGGGTGGGCATGACGTGCTCGGTGCCGTCGGCGGACCGCACGGCGAGGCCTTCGATCCCGCCCGACGCTCCGGTCACCAGCCGCAGCGCCGTCGTGCTGTAGAAGACCGACGCCCCGCGCTCCTCGATGGCGGCGCCGAGTGTCTCCACGATGGCCTTCCCGCCGCCGACGGGAAACCAGACCTGCTTACCGAACGAGAGCGGGATCGCCGTCGGCGCCTTTCCGATCTCGACACCGTGGCCGCGGATCCAGTTGAGGGTGTCGGTCGCGTTCTCGTAGAACGCCTCGATGTACTCCTCGTTGGCGTGGTGCCCGGCCGTGTCCCGAACGATCTGCCCCCACTCCGGGTCCAGTTGGGCGTCACCGTCGAGCCGGAACCCCGACGTCGTCCACGCGGTGGAACCTCCCCGATGCTGCCGGTCCGCCCGGTCGAGGACCGCCACCCGCGGACCGGTTCCCGCCGGATGGTCTTCCAGGAAGGAGAGCGCGGCGCTCAGCCCGGCCGCCCCGTGACCCACCACGACGACGTCCCACGGGCCTGCGAGGTCGCCTGAGCCAGTTAATGCAGCGGACATACCTGTCGACTCCTTGTCATGGTCACCATACGAGTCAGCCTCGATTTCTGGACCCGGGCCAAGTTTAACTGGTCAGCTGTCGACTGATTGGCTGTGACTGGCTCTTACGCGCGGACGGTGAGGGGAGGGTTGTTTTCGGGTAGCCAGGGGAGATCGTGGGCGGCCAGCCTCACCGTCAGACGAGGGTCGCCAGGCCCGAGCGAGTGGCCGCGAGCGCGCTGTCGATGACGTCGGCCAGCGGCGCCGTGCCGGGTCCGGCCACCCACCGCGGGATGGCGGCCGATACAGTTTCCGTGCGTAACCCTTGGGAATGAGATCAGATGGATATGGAAGGACCGTCCTCGACGGCGCGACGTTTCCAGCGGCGCGTGGCCGACCAGGCCGAGATGTTCAATCTTCCAGGTCTTCTCCTCCGTCTCCCGCCGCCGCGTCCGGGGCGCGCGGTCCAGCGGCTGCGTAAGTTGTTCGAAGCGGACCAGGACGATCGCCGCGAGGGCAAACTGTCACCCGGAGCCGGTGAACGTGACCGGGAGCGCCGGAAATTCGTCATGAGCCTGCTGGATGACGGCCAGGTCCGTACCGCCGCCGATTTCTACCATGCGGCGATGATCCTTCAACACGCCACTCTTCCGGAGCATAACCACCTGGGCTTCGAGCTGGCCCGAAGGGCGGCGGACGCCGGTCATCCCGGCGCCCGCTGGCTCGCGGCGGCCGCCATGGACCGCTGGCTTATGAAGAAGGGGCTGCCGCGGAAGTTCGGCACCCAGTATGTCGACGACGGCGGAGTCTGGGATCTCCACTGGGTCGATCCCGCCGCCACCGACGACGAGCGCGCCGAGTGGGACGTTCCGACTCTTACCGAGGCGTACGAACTGCTCGCCGCCATGAACGAGGAGGAACGCGGCAAGGGCGCCACGGCGCGTGAGTAGCGATGGGAGCTGGGCGGAAGGACCGGATCCGCCCGGACCGGGGCGGATCCGGTCGGCCGCGGTCAGAACTGGGGTTGCTGCGGGCGGAGCTTCACGTAACCGCCCGCGTCGACCCGCAGTTGCATACCGGTGATGTACTTCGACTCGTCCGAGAGCAGGAAGAGCACGGCGTCGGCGATGTCCTCCGGTTCGACGTAGGGCACCCCCATGGCGCTCATCGCCGGGAAGGCCAGCAGCGCGTCCTCGCGCGTCGGGTTCTCCAGGTCGGGCCGGAACTGGCGGTACATCGGCTCGCTGTTGAGCATGTCGGTGTTGCAGTTGGTGGGGTGCACCCCGTTGGCACGGATCCGGCGGGGCGCGAGGACCATGGCGAGATCGTGGACGAACGAGGCGACGGTCCGCTTGGCGAAGGAGTAGCCCTTCCCGCCCGCGCCCATCGCCGGGTTGTCGGTGGCGCCGGAGATGAAGGCGCCCAACGACCCGGTGGCGACCACGGACGCGCCGTCGACGAGGTGGGGCAGGGCCGCGTCGACGGCGTTGATGATGCCTACGAGGTCGACTGACACCGCGTCGAGGAACGCCCGCGGGTCCGGGGTGCCGAGCGGACAGATGCCCGCCTGCGCGACGACGCCGTGCAGCGGGCCGAGCTCACTCACCCCTTGGGACACCGCGTCGATCAGCGCGGCGCGCTCGCGGACGTCGGCCTCGAGGGCGATGATTCGCCGGTCCAGCTTCTCCACCTTCGCGACGGTCTCATCCAGGTCGGCGCGACTGGCCAGCGGGTACTCGTTGGAGGCGATGTCCTGGCAGTAGTCGACCGCGATGATGTCCGCGCCCGCCTCGGCCAGCTTGACGGCGTGCGCGCGGCCCTGTCCGCGCGCGGCGCCGGTGATGAAGACGGTCTTGCCGTCCATGCGACCCATGGGGTCCTCCTCGACCTCGCGGGGGATGGTGTGCCTGGTGTGCGGCGTCAGCCGAGCGCGACGTCCCAGGTGATCGCCTTGGTCTGCAGGAACTCACTGAGACCGTGCTCGCCCCACTCACGGCCCAGCCCGCTCTGCTTGTAGCCGCCGAAGGGCGCGTGCGGGCTCATCCCGCCGCCGCGCCCGCCGTTGACCGCCACGCTGCCGGCGCGGATGCGCTTGGCGAGGCCGTAGGCGCGCACGGGGTCCTTGGCCCACACCGATCCGGCGAGGCCGTAGGGGCTGTCGTTGGCGATCCGCACGGCCTCCTCGTCATCCTCGAACGGGATGACGACGCCGACCGGGCCGAAGAACTCGGTCTGCGCGATGGTCATCGCGTTGTCCACGCCCGTGAACAGCGTGGGCTCCACGAAGTAGCCCTTGTCCAGCCCGGCGGGGCGACCGCCGCCGTGGACGATCCGGGCGCCCTCGTCCTGCCCGGCACGGATCAGCGCCTCTACCTTGGCCCGCTGCGCATCCGAGATCAACGGGCCCATCAGCGACGAGGGGTCCGCCGGGTCGCCTACCTTCACGTGGTCGAGCCCGGCCTTGATCATCTCCACCAGCTCGTCGTGGCGGGAGCGGTGCACCAGCGCCCGGGTCCGCAGCGCGCAGCCCTGCCCGGCGTGGACGGTGATGCCGAAGAGGACCTCGTTCAGGGCGCGGGGGAGGTCGGCGTCCTCGGTGATGATCGACGCCGACTTGCCGCCGAGCTCGAGGACGACCCGCTTCATACTCGGCGCCGCCTGCTCGTAGACCAGCCTGCCGACCGCGACGGAGCCGGTGAAGCTGACGATGTCGACGGCGGGGTGGGTGGTGAGCTCCCGACCGGCGTCGACGTCGCCGGTGACGACGTTGAGCACACCCGGCGGGAGCCCGGCCTCCTCCGCCATCTCGGCGATGACGAAGGCCTCGAGCGGGGTGGTCGGGGCGGGCTTGAGCACGACCGTGCAGCCGGCGGCGAGGGCCGGCGCCAGCTTCATGACGTTGAGGAAGAACGGGAAGTTGTACGCCGAGATCAGCGCGGCGACGCCATAGGGCTCCCGCGCGACGACGCCCTGCGAGATCCCCTGGTCGATGGCCGGCGGCAGCGCGCTCTCCCATGCGAAGGTCGGCAGCACGCGGTCGACCATGTCGCGGAAGTGCGCGATCGGGATCCCGACCTGGATGGTCTCGGCCAGCGCGCGGACCGAGCCCGCCTCCCGAATGTTGAGCTCGACCAGCTCGGGGGCCCGCCGCTCCATGACCTCGACCAGCCTGCCGAGCACCACGGCGCGTTCGCGCGGGGTTGTCCGGGGCCAGGGGCCGACGTCGAAGGCGCGGCGGGCGGCCTCGACCGCGCGGCGCACGTCCCCGACGGTCGCCAGGGGGACCCGCCCGATGACCTCCTCGGTGGCGGGGTTGCGCACCTCGATCTGCTCGGAGTCCTCGCTGTCGCTCCAGGCGCCGTCGATGAAGAGTCGGTAGGTGAGGTCGGACATCGATGTCTCCTCCCGGGATGCCAACGCCGCACGAGGGGGCGGGTCGCAGGACGAGACGAAGAGTATCCGCAAATTGGGAGCGATGTCACTACCCACGGTAGGAGCGGACCGGCTGGGACATCGAGCGGCTCGCGGGCACCCAGTTCATCCTGGAGCGCGTCGCGGCGCTTCGGGCGGCGAAGGCGTCGGCGGACGCCTGACACCGTGCGTCCGGGTCCCGGCTCCTGTGGGTCCGGACGCACGGTCAGCGGCCCGCCCGCTCCAGCGCCTCGTCGACGAGGCGGGCCGCGTCCGCCATGTCCGGGACGGCACAGGCGGCGACGTACTCCGCCCGGAGTCTGCGGACGAGCTCGGCGACGGGGGGGACGTCGCTGATGAGCTCGATGCCCTGTCCGGCGCTCCAGAGGTTCTTCCAGGGCTTCACGTGCGGGGGGAGATGGTCGTGGCGCATCGCGCCCGACGGCGCGGGGAGGGTGTCCGGATCCAGGTCCAGGCGCCGCATCGACTCGACGAGCCAGTTGGCGGGGACCCCGGAGATGGCGCCGGTGTAGTTCAGGCCCGGGGCGCCGCCGTCGACCAGCATCTGCTTGTGCTCGGGGGTCGCGCCGGACTCCTGGGTGGCGATGAACCGGGTGCCGAGGTAGGCGAGGTCGGCGCCGAGGATTTCGGCGGCCCGGATGGCGGCCCCGGTGGACACCGCGCCGGCCATGACGAGCACGCCGTCGAAGAACTCGCGGATGCGCGGGACGAGCGCGAGGTGACTGACTGTGCCGGAATGCCCACCACCCCCCGCGCCGATGCACGTCAGCCCGTCGGCACCGGCGGCAGCCGCCTTCTCGGCGTGCTTCACCGAGGTCACGTCGGCGAACACCATGCCCCCGCGGTCGTGCACCCGCTTGATCAGCTCGACCGGGTTGCCCACGCTGATCACGATCTTCACGCCGTGCCGGTCCAGCACGTCGAGGTGGGCCTCGAGCTGCTCGCCGGGTATCCGGTTAGCCAGGTTGACGGCGATGGGGCCGATCCGGGCGCTCGGGTGGGCGGCCCGGTGGGCGTGCAGGCCGGCCCGGATCTCGGTGAGCCATTCGTCGAACTGCTCGAGGGTGCGCGCATTCTGCCGAGGGAGGCCGCCGACGAGGCCCGCCTTGCAGGCTTCGCGCACAAGGGCGGGATTGCTGACGAGGAACATCGGCGCACAGACAGCGGGCAGCGTGAGCTGGTCGCGGAGCTCCTGTGAGAGCGGCATCGGGCTCCTCGGGGCGAACGGGCACGGTCGCTTAAAGGTTACTCTATTAGCGGAGCTGGACTACTCTGCCGGCCATGACATCTGTTTGCGACGCGGCCGGGCAGGGCGCGAGCGTGCTCGAACCGATCCAGATCGACGTACCGGACGACGAGGTCGCCGAGCTGACGATGGTGGTCAGCCGGGGTGCCGTCATGCGATGACCCCGCGTTCCCGCAGGCCCTGGACCTGCTCGGGGGTCAGGCCCAGCTCGCGCATCAGCTCGTCGGTGTGCGCCCCGTACGCGGGCGCGCCGCGCAGCGCGCCGATCGGCCGCTCGTCGAACCGGGCCGGCGACGCGCCCGCCAGGTAGGTGCCGCCGTCCGGCAGGGTCACCGGGGTGACGAACCCGTTCACCAGCGCCTGCTCGTCCTCGATGACCTCGGCGGGGCTCTTGAGCGGGGCCCAGACCCCCTCGAGCGTCGCGAGCGTGCCCTCCCACTCCGCGAGGGTGTGCCGGGCGAAGACCGCGTCGAGCTCGGCGATCAGCTCGACGTGGTGGGCGAGGCGGTCGTCGACGGTCGCGAACCGGGGGTCGGCCTGCCACTCCTCGTGCCCGAGGGTGCGGGCCAGGTCCGACCACCACTCGTCGTAGAGCAGGCAGAGCAGGATCCACCGCCCGTCGGCGGTGCGGTAGAGGTTGTTGAGCGGGTCCGGCGCCTGCTCGCGGGGGAACCGGGCCGGCCGCGGGGGCAGACCGAGGCTCGCGCTGATCAGCGACTGGCTCATGATGTAGGTGCCCATGAGGTACAGGGCGTGGTCCACGACCGTGCCCCGGCCGGTGCGCTCGCGCCGGAACAGCGCCGCCGCGATCGCCCCGGCGAGGGTCGCGCCACCGGTAAGGTCGCCGACCGACCCGGGCTGGGCGGGCGGCGGGCCACCGGTCGCCGGCGTCTGCATGTACGACGACCCGGACCGGCACCACGACGACGGGTAGTCGAACCCACGGGAGTCCGCCAGCGGACCCTCGGGCCCGTACCCACTGCCGGAGGCGTAGACCAGCCGCGGGTTGATCTTCCGCAGGGTCGGGGCGTCGAAGCGCAGCCGCGTGCGCACCTCGGGCCGCATGTTGGTGACGAACACGTCCGCGTCCGCCACCAGCCGGTGCAGGTACTCCTGTCCCTCGGTGGACCGCAGGTCCAGGGCCAGGTCCCGCTTGCCGCGGTTGGCGGCCTCGAAGAACGGGTTGACCGCCAGGCCCGGGCGCTGGATCGCCCGCATCGTCCGCGACGCGTCGCCGCCGTGCGCGGCCCGTTCGATCTTGACGACGTCCGCGCCCCAGTCGGCCAGGATCATCGCCGCCGCCGGGACGAAGGTGTGCTCGGCCACCTCGATGACCCGCACACCCTCCATCACGTCGTACATCCGCTACCACCTCTCCGCGGCGTCCACGGAGCGCACCGCGACCTCGGCGTCCGACCACTCCTCGAAGGCGGCGTGTCCCTGGGCGGGTCCGGCCGCGTTGATGAGGATGTTCAGCGCCCCCCACCGCTCGCCCAGCTCGGCGAAGGCGGCGTCGACGGCCGTGGGGTCGGTCAGGTCGGCGCTGAGCCCGACCGCGGCCGCGGCGCCCGCGGCGAGCAGGTCCTTCACCGTCTCGTCCAGCCTGCCGCGGTGCCGGCCCAGGACCGCGACCCTGGCGCTGTCCTCGGCGAGGCACCGGGCGGCGGCCCGGCCCATGCCCTGCGTCCCTCCGCAGACGATCGCGGTCGCTCCTAAAAGACCCAGGTCCATCGGTCGCTCCTTCGGCAGCGTTGCCCTTTCGGTGTACTCAACGACGGTCTCCGTCGGACAGTACCGCGTAACATCCCGCCGGATCGAGGGTCGATGTACGCTGCTGGCCCGCCGACGCCGCCACGAGCCCCGGGATCGCGGTCGGTCGACGGCGGTTTGTACTAGGCCCGGGGTCGCGGGAATCGTCCTAGCGGCTTGACTCGACCCTAAGTTCTAATTGAGGATACGGAATAGGGCGTCTTCGGCTCGCTCCCTTGCGGAGCTGTTTCCGTTCAGCCGGACTTGCGGCGGGGACGAGAAGGCGCCGACCGACGATAGAACGAGAATGAGGCGGGCGGTCGTCGACCGTCGCCTCGTCCGGCTGGGCCGGAGCAGGGAGGACCCATGGAGCTCAAGGACGTGTCGGCCGTCGTCACCGGCGGTGCCGGTGGCTTCGGCGCGGCGACGGTGCGCAGGCTGGTCGCGGCCGGCGCGAAGGTGGTCATCGCGGACCTGGCCGAGGACCGCGGGAAGGCGCTGGCCGACGAGCTCGGGAGCGCCGTCCGGTTCGTGCCGACGGACGTGACGGACGAGGGCTCGGTAGCGAGCGCGATCTCCGCCGCCGGCGAGCTCGGGCCGTTGCGGGTGGCCGTCATCGTGCACGGTGGGCCCGCGGCGGGCGCCCGCATCCTCAATCGGCAGGGCGAGCGCTACCCGCTTGCGACGTTCCGCCGGACCCTCGAGATATTTCTGACCGGCTCGTTCAACGTGCTGTCGCAGGCCGCGGAGGCGATGGCCCGGACCGAGCCGGTGGCCTCTGGGCAGCGGGGCGTGGTGATCACGACCGCGAGCATCGCCGGGTTCGAGGGTCAGCCGGGCCAGAGCGACTACTCGGCGGCCAAGGGCGGCATCATCGGGCTGAACCTGACGGCCGCCCGCGACCTGGCGCCGGTGGGCGTGCGCGTCGTGTCGATCGCTCCCGGCGTGTTCCTCACCCCGGCCTACCGGATCTCGCCGGAGGAGGCACAGGAGAAGTTCGGGAAGATGGTGCCCAACCCCAAGCGCATGGGTGACCCGGACGAGTACGCCCACCTGGCCCTGACCATCGCCGAGAACGACTACCTGAACGGCGAGGTCATTCGCATCGACGGTGCGCTCCGCTTCTCGGGCCGCTGAGCGATCTCCGCCGTCGGATGGGCCTCGTCGGTGACGGCGGGGCCCGATCCGCTTCTCGGCCGGTGGTCCTACAGTTGCCGGATCAGGGCCTCCTGGCCGCGTCCTACTATGAGTGCGCCGAACGTCCCTACCGGACGTGGGACAGCGAGGAGATGCCGTGTTGCCGGCTACCGCCGACCTCGGCTCGGACGATCCGCCCGAGCCCGAGTCCACGCCCGGGGGTGTGCTCGAGGACGGCGCCCAGGATGCCGCCACCGAGAAGCTCGCTGCACAGGTCGCGCGGCGGATCGAGTCCCACATCATCGATTTGGGTTGGCCAGTGGGGTCCGTGCTCGGGTCGGAGCCGGAGCTGCGCGAGCGCTACGGCGTGAGTCGGGCGGTGCTGCGCGAGGCCGTGCGCCTGACCGAGCACCATCAGGTCACCCGGATGCGCCGTGGGTCCGGTGGCGGTCTGGTCGTCGCCGCCCCCGACGCGGGGCCCGCGATGCGCGCCCTCGTGATCTACCTCGAGTACGTCGGACTGAGCGTCGCCGACCTCATCGAGGCACGGCTCCTGCTCGAGCCGATCGCCGCGGCGAGCGCCGCGGAGCGGGTGAGTGAGGAGGACATCGCCGAGCTCCGTCAGATCGTCCAGGCCGAGGTCGAGCACCGCGAGGAACCCGACCTCGACGGTCAGGACCGACTGCACGTCCAGGTCGCCCGCATGTCGGGGAATCCCGTGTTGGAGCTCTTCGTCGACGTGCTGACGCGGCTGACGGCCGACCGCGCCTACGTGACCCGCAAGCTGACCAAGGCCGAGATCGCGGAGGCGAAGGACCGCGCCCACGAGCGGCACGAGGCCATCGCCGGCGCGATCACCGCCGGTGATGGAAGCCGAGCGGCGGCCGAGGTGGCTGATCACCTGAAGCACTTGGCCGCGTGGCTGCTGAGCAAGCAGAGCCAACGCAGGCGGGCGAGCCCTCGGGTGCCGCGGCCGGATTCCGGGGCGAAGCTGGCCGAGCCCGTGGCGGCCGGCATCCTCGCCGAGATCGTGCGGCGCAACTGGCCGATCGGTCTGGTCCTGGGCTCGGAGTCGGACCTGCTGGCCCGCTACGGCATCAGCCGTTCGGTGCTGCGCGAGGCGGTACGGATCCTGGAGTACCACTCGGTCGCTCGGATGCGGCGGGGGCCAGGAGGCGGGCTCGTGGTCACCGAACCGGAGGCGGACGCCAGCATCGAGGCGATGGCACTCTATCTGGACTACCGGAAGGTGAGCCCCGAGGATCTGATCGTCGCCCGGGAGGCGATCGAGCTTGGTGCGGTGCGCAAGGTCGTGGCTCGGCACGACGACCCCGAGGTCGAGGAGGGGCTCCGCAAAGCCATCGAGCGGACCGGCGAGCCGTCGGCGCCGGGACGGACCGGTGGCGACTACTTCCACGTCGAGCTCGTCCGGCTGACGGGCAACCCTGTCCTTGGTCTGTTCCTGCGGATCCTCACCGAGCTGTGGACCCGCCACACCGCCGCCGCTTCCAGCCCCCAGCCTGGAGCGGACGCGGTGGCGACCGTCGAGGCGGTCCACAACCGCATCCTGGAGGCCTTGCTCACGGGGGACGAAGACCTGACACGCCACCGCATGCGGCGCCACCTGAGCGCCCTCACGGCCTGGTACGACTAGATCCGGACTCGGTTCCGGCAGGCCCGAGGCAGGGGAGGGCCGGCCACGGGGTCGGACCCACCACGACCGGGGTGCGCGGTGCGGACGCGATGGGAACCTCGTACGACACGGCTGGAGGCCGCGGCGCTCGCACCGCGGCCTCCAGCCGTGAGTACAGGGACTACACCTTCCCGATGACGGTCCCGCAGAGCGGCGACGCTTTCGGGTCCGGCGCGAAGTGGTTGCCCTTGACGACCGAGATGTAGATGCAGTTGCCGGGGCCGTGGGCGGAGGCGATGACACCCTTCTCCGCGAACACGCGCGGGTGCGGGAAGAGGCCCCCCGCGGTCCAGGTCGTGCTGGCGTTGAGCGCGGTCATGAACTGGGCCTGCGTTGCGTCGCACCCCGCTGCCTCGAGGCCGTAGAGGAACAGGTCGGCAGCCAGCCAACCGCTGTTCTCCGAGAACGAGGGAACGCCGGTCACCGATCCCGCGTACTTCTTGAGCGCCGCGGACTGCGCGCGGGTGGCGTCCGTGTTCAGCTCAGTGGGCGCGGTGGGAGTAATGAACCCGACGCCCGCCGCCGCCTGCAGCGCGGGCGGGCTTGCGAGCAGGTCCGCGCCGTATCCGGTGGCCAGCAGGACCGACTTGGGCCGCACACCGGCCTGCTTGAGGCCCCCGACGATCGCGAACGCGGTCTGCGGGGTCACCGGCATGTACAGCACGTCGGCGCCGGACTCCTTGATGCCCAGCACGATCGCACCCACATCGGTGGTGCCGATCGGCAGCTTGACGTTCGTGTAGCCGTCCCGCAGACCCGCCGCGAGCGCCGACTGGCGAGCACCCTCGGCGGCTTCGGCCGAGCTGGGGGTGTCGACGCCGACCACGGCGACCTTCGTTCCGCCCAGCTCTTTCCAGTACTGGCCGTAGGTGCTGGGGATGTTCTTGAAGCTCGAGGCGCCGATGCTGCTGAAGAAGTTGGTGACGGACGGGTCGTTCCACTGCGGAGACCCCTCGATCGAGGCCCCGACCACGGGCGTGTGCTTGGCCTGTGTCGCCAGGTACTGGGCGGCGCCGAAGAGGAACGAGCTGACCGGCAGGACAGCGTAGGCGTACTCCTGCTGGACGAGCCGTTGCGCCGCCGAGAGCGCTCCCTGCGGCGAGGACGCGTCGTCTCCCGTCACGACCTGGAAGTTCTTGTTCGCGCACTTGCCGCCCGCCGCCTTGTACGCCTGGAGGCGGGCCTCGACCCCCTTCTGGACCCCGACGAAGCCGGCACTGGTCTGCCCGCTCAGGGAGGTCAGAACGCCGAGCTTGATCGTGCCGCCGGTGGCCTGCCCCCCGCCACCCCCTCCGCCGCTCCCGCCGCCGCCCTTGCAGGCGGTGAGAGCGAGAGTGGCCGCGGCGAGCGCGGACAGGATCACGCGACTGGACATGCGCATAGGTTCTCCTCGGACCGGGGCCCGGTGCCCCTGGATGACGTCGGTGAGCGCGCTCACACCATCGAGCACCGGAATTTAGAGTGACTTTCGCGCTAGTGCAACGGTGGATTGACAGCATGCGCCCTAAGGTGCACTCTTTCCTGATCGTTCCGGGCGTCGTGGGTCCGGACCGTAGGTCGGTCCCAGCGTCGTTACCGAAGCCCCGGAGGCCCAGTGCTCTCCTACGTCCTCGCAGGTCTGTCCCTCGGCGCCATCTATGCGATCGCCTCGGCGTCACTGGTCGTCACCTACGTCTCGTCGGGCGTGTTCAACTTCGCCTTCGGCGCGTTGGCCTTCGCGGTGGCGCGTGTCTTCTACTGGCTGAACACCCAGCAGGGCTGGCCGATCTGGCCGGCCGCCGTCGTGGCGCTGCTGGTGTTCGCTCCCCTCCTCGGCGCCACGCTCTACGGTCTGCTCTTCCGTCACTTGCGGCTCAGCTCGACGACGGTCAAGATCGTCGCCACGATCGGCCTGTCCGTCGCCCTGCCGGAGCTGGTCAAACTGGTGTTCGGAGACCTGACGGACGCCACGGCGCCAGGCCTCGCCAAGCGGCCGCTGAGGGTGTTCCACCCGTTCGGCGCCTCGGTCAACATGGACCAGGTCTTCACCTACGCCGGATTGGTCCTCGTGCTCGTCGTGGGGGTGGGGATGCTCCGCTACACCGACGTGGGCCTCAAGATCCGCGCTCTCGTCGACTCGGAGGCCCTCACCGCGCTCTCCGGCAGCAGCCCCGGGCGGATCTCCCTCGGCGTCTGGGCCGCGAGTGCCACCCTCGCGGGCATCGCGGGCATCCTGCTGGCCCCGACGACGGGTGTCTCGGTCGACGGTATGACGTTCCTGATGGCGGCGGCCTTCGCTCCCGTCATCGCCGCGCGGCTGCGCAGTCTGCCGCTCGCCGTGGGGGTGGCGCTGCTGATGGGTGTCGTCACGACGGTCATCCAGCGCTACCTCGATCCCTCCGACCCGCTGTCGGCGCAGATCGTGCCGAGCATCCCGTTCGTGTTCATGCTGTTGTTCCTGCTCTACTACGCCGCGCGGGGGCAGGCCGGTGGTGACTCCCTGGGGGGCGCTCTCGACCAGGCGATCCGGCCGGCGGCCGCGGCGGCCGCGGTCGCCGGAGGGGCGCGGAGCCGGCGCGGGCTGCTCAGCCCCGCGGTGCTCGGCCCGGTCGTCACGGTCGTGATCGCGGCGTGCCTGCCCCTGCTCCTCGACCAGTACTGGACCGGTCTCGTGGCCGCGGGCATCTGCCTCGGCATCGCGCTGCTGTCCTACACCCTCGTCACCGGCGAGGGCGGGATGATCTGGCTCTGCCAGATCACGTTCGCGGGCTTCGGCGCGATCATCGCGGCCGAGTTGGCGGGGACCCACGGGTGGCCGCCGTTCGTGGCGATCATCGTCGGCGGGATCATCGTGGTCCCGATCGGTCTGCTCCTCGGTGTGCTCACGATCCGGCTCGGGGACCTCTACGTCGCCCTGGTGACCCTGACCTTCGGGCTGCTCGCCACGAACCTGCTGTTCACCCGGGAGCCGTACTACAACTACGGGCAGGGCACCTCCATGCCGCGCCCGGACTGGGCCTCCGGGAACCTGGTCTTCTGCTATATCGCGCTGGTTGCGTTCGTCATCCTCGGGCTGCTGATCGTCAACGTTCGCCGGTCGACGGCGGGGCTCGCGATGAGCGCGGTCCGCTGGAGCGAGAACGGCGCCCGCACGCTCGGGCTCAGTGTCGTCCAGACCAAGCTGCTGGTGTCCGGTCTGGCCACGTACGTCGCGGCCGTCGGCGGGGGCTTTCTGGCCCTGAACTTCCAGTCCTCGCTGCCGGACTCCTTCAACCCGTTCATCGGGCTGATCTGGTTGGCGGTCCTGGTCAGCGTCGGCTCGCGGTCGATCATCGCGGCGCTGGTGGCAGGACTGGTCTACGCGCTGCTCCCCGGCGTGTTCCAGACCTACCTGCCCGGGGCCTGGACGCACCTGCCGACCATCCTGTTCGGTCTCGGAGCGATCATGCTGGCGAGGAACCCCGAAGGTGTGATCGCGATGCATGCCCGGCAGCTGGCCGATCTCATGGCGAGGCGGGCCGACCGGCGCGAGCGGGCCGGACAGGGTCTCGACGCGCCCGAGCCCCCCGACCCACCTGGGGACGACACCCCGGCGCAGACCGCGGAGCGGGTCGCGAGCGGAGGGAACGCATGAGTACCTGGACGGACACCACCGGTCCGACGGCGACCGCTGTCCCCCGCATCGAGGCCCGGGGCGTCTCGATGCGCTTCGGTGGTCTCGTCGCGCTGTCCGACGTGGACATCGCGGTGCCCGCCGGGTCCATCGTCGGGCTGGTGGGGCCCAACGGCGCGGGCAAGAGCACCTTGTTCGGCGTGCTCTCCGGGCTGTTGCGGCCGAGCGCGGGCAGCGTGCTGATGGACGGGCAGGACGTCACCCGCCGCAGCCCGCGGGACCGCGCCGCGCGCGGCCTGGCCCGCACGTTCCAGCATCCGGAGCTGTTCTCCGGGCTCACCGTGCGCGAGCACCTCGTCCTCGCCTACCGGGTGCGGCACACCAAGGGCCGCATCTGGAGCGACCTGGTCACCGGGCGCGGACTGCGCCGGGCACCGGCCGCGGAGGACGAGCGGGTGGACGCCCTGCTCGACGCGCTCCACCTCAACGCGCTGCGGGACCGGCCCGTCGTGGGGCTGCCCCTGGGAACAAGCCGGCTGGTCGAGATCGGCCGGGCGCTCGCCGTCGACCCGAACGTCCTGCTGCTCGACGAGCCGTCGTCGGGCCTCGACACGAGGGAGACCGAGGACCTGGTGGGGACGCTCCGGCGGATCGTGGCCGAGCACGGCGTCTCGTTGCTGCTCGTCGAGCACGACGTGGACCTCGTGCTCGGGATGTGCCACGAGGTCCATGTACTCGACTTCGGCGCGAAGATCAGCGCAGGCAGGCCCGAGGCGATCCGAGCCGATCCCGCGGTGCGGGCAGCCTACCTCGGCGAGGCGACCGACCCGACGGAGGAGACCGCATGACCTCGACACCGTTGTTGGTGACCCGCGACCTCAGCGTGCGCTACGGGCGGGCACTGGCCCTGTCGGAGGTGTCGGTGGAGGTCCCGGCCGACAGCGCGCTCGCTGTGCTCGGTCCGAACGGCGCGGGCAAGAGCACCCTCGCCAGGGTGCTGAGCGGGTTGGTGCGCGCGAGCTCGGGCACGCTCGAGTTCGCGGGGCGGGACGTCACGGAGGCGTCGGCCACGGCGATCCGCCGGGCGGGCCTGGTCCACCTGCCCGAGGGCCACGGGGTCTTTCGCACGCTGACTGTGCAGGAGAACCTCCGGATGGCGACGGTGCTGCACCGCGGGGAGCGGGAGCAGGCGCTGCAGCGGGTCTTCGAGACCTTCCCAGTGCTCGCGGACCGGCGCAGGCAGACGGCGGGGACCCTCTCGGGCGGGGAGCAGCAGATGCTCTCCCTGGCGCGGGCGCTAATGGTGTCGCCGAAGCTCGTCATCGCCGACGAGATGTCCCTCGGCCTCGCCCCGCTGATGGTCGACACGGTGTTCGAGAGCCTGCGGCGCGCCCGGGCCGAGGGTGTCGCGGTGATTATGATCGAGCAGTTCGCTAGCCGTGCCCTGGCTTTCGCCGACAATGCGGTGATCCTGCGGCGCGGTCGGGTGGCGTGGTCCGGTCGGGCGGCCGACGCGGGCGATGAGCTGCTGCACCGCTACCTGGGCGACGCCACGGCCGCCTGAGGCGGTCGCCGACGTCCTGGACAAGGACGTGGCCGCGGCTCGGCGCGCGGCCGAGCGATCCGGCCTCGACCTCGGACCGATCCCGCGGGCGGCGGTGGACGGACCCCTGCCGATCGAACGCCGCTGACCTCCAGAAGCCTCCACTTGAGTGGACTCATTCACTCCCACAACATCATCGCCCAGCACGAGCTCGGCTTGCCACACGCGACCTACCCTGGAAGCAAGGTGTTCCTCTCCCGTTCCGGCGAGTGATGGCGGTCGCGCCACCCGGTACCGAGCACTATCCTGTAGTTTCCGTACACTCAATCACGTCATACCCCAACAGAAGCCGATCCTGGAAAGCGAGGCGGCGACGATGCACCGTCCGATGGAGGGCGTCCGGGTCCTGGAGGTCGCCCAGTTCACCTTCGTTCCGGCGGCGGGAGCCGTCCTCGCCGACTGGGGGGCGGACGTGATCAAGGTGGAGCACGCGGAGCGCGGCGATGCGCAGCGCGGGCTGGTTCAGCTCCGGGGCCTCGACACCGCGAGCGAGGGGACGTCGTTCTCCCCCATCATGGAGGGGCCGAACCGTGGCAAGCGCAGTATCGGGCTCGCGCTGGAGAAGCCGGGTGCCCGGCGAGTCCTCGAGGAGCTCGTGCGCAGCAGCGACGTGTTCCTCACCAACTTCCTCCCCCGTGCCCGTCGTAAGCTGCGGATCGACGTCGAGGACATCCGGGCGATCAACCCGGACATCGTCTACGTGCGGGGAAGCGGGTTCGGTGGCCGTGGGCCCGACGCAGACAAGGGTGGGTACGACGCCACCGCGTTCTGGTCCCGAGGCGGCAGCTCGGAGCCGCTGGCCGGACCGGACGCCGAGCGTATTCCGATCATGCCCGCGGGCGGCTACGGCGACTCCCTCGGCGGGATGACGATCGCGGGTGGGATCGCCGCGGCGCTGTACTCCCGCAAGGTCACGGGCGAACCGTCGGTCCTGGACGTGTCGTTGTTGGGTGTCGGAGCATGGGCGACGCAGTTCTCGGTCAACCTGGCCCTGTTGAGTGGCGGACCGCTGCCGGTCGTCGAGCCGCCGAAGCACGGGCGGGCCACCAACCCGCTCGTAGGCGGGTACCGGACGTCGGACGACCGGTGGCTCGAGCTGTGCATGCTCCAGCCGGGTCGCTACTGGGGCGAGTTCGTGACGAATGCGGGTCGCCCGGAACTGGCGACCGACGAGCGCTTCGCCAGCACCGAGAAGCTGATGGCCAACGCGCCGGTGGCGGCCGAGTACGTCGCCGAGATCATCGCGTCCCGCACCCTCGACGAGGCGGTCGACCTGCTGGAGCGCGGGAAGGGGCAGTGGGCGGTCGTGCAGAACGCCTGGGAGGTCGGGAACGACCCGGCCCTGCGCGAGACCGGGATGATCGCCCGGATCGTGGACGCGGACGGCAACGACCGTGAGCTGGTCGCCAACCCCGTCCAGTTCGACGAGACCCCGGTGTCCATCACCCGGGCCCCGCGGTTCGCCGAGCACACCGACGAGGTGCTGCACGAGCTCGGGCTGAACGACGAGGAGCTCATCGAGCTCAAGATCGAGGGCGCCGTCACCTGAACCTCGTACTCCCGCACGAGGGAGGCCGCCGACGGACGGCGTCAGAAGACAGGCTGGCCGACTAAAGAGTATCCACAATCACCTGAGGCTGTCACGTGAGGCTGTCACGTGAGGCTGTCACGCGGGGGATGAGCGACGCGAAAGGGTCGCACCCGGTCGCGGATGCGGCCCTCACGTGATCGCTGTGTGAGATCGGCTCAGGCGGGGAAGTTGTAGAGTCGCCGGACGTTCAGCTCGACCATCTTGTGCACCTCGTCGTCCGGCACATCCGCGAACGCCTCCGCCGCACGCTTGCGGCTGTGCGGCCAGTACGAGTCGGAGTGCGGGTAGTCGCACTCCCAGGTGATGTTGTCGACGCCGATGTCATGACGGTTCTTGACGCCGAAGAAGTCGTCGATGAAGCATCCGTGGAAGTGCCGCCTGAACAGCTCCGACGGGCGCACCTCCCGGTTGATGTTCTGGTAGTAGCGGTGGCGCTCCCACGTCATGTCACTGCGCTCGAGCAGGTAGGGCATCCACCCGATGCCGCCCTCCGCCAGCCCGATCTTGAGCTTCGGGTGCCGGTGGAGGAGGGGCGAGAACAGGATGTCGGCGAGCGCGAACATCGAGTTGGTCGCGAACAACGCGATGGTCACCGCGAACGGGGCCTCGGGCGCGGTCGACGGGGTCCGCCCCGAGGTGCCGAAGTGCATGGTCAGCGGCATGTCCAGCTCCTCGACGACGTCGAAGAGACGGTCCCAGTGGTCCGTGTGGAAGGACGGCAGGCCCAGCGGGACCGGGTTCTCGGGGAACCCGATGCACTTGGCGCCTTTGGCGTGGCAGCGCCGGATCTCCTCGATCGAGGCGTCGATGTCCCACAGCGGGATCAGCATGATCGGGATGAAGCGGTCCGGCGCCGTCGCGCACCACTCGTCGACACAGAAGTCGTTCCAGGCCTTGAGGCCGAGAAGAGCGAGCTCCTTGTCCTTCGCCTCGAGGAAGACCGTCCCCGCGTAGCGCGGGAACGTGGGGAAGTTGACACCGCCCCACACGCCGTCGATGTCCATGTCGGCGACCCGCGCCTTGGGGTCGTAGCACCCGGGGATCATGTCGGCGTAGCTCGTCGGCTCAGTGCCGAACTCGGTGAGATCCTTGCCCGCGACGGCGTTCAGCCCGATGTACGGGTAGATCCGGTCCTCGTACTTCCACACCTGAGCCGGTGCCTTGCCCTCCCGCGGCATCTCCACGATGCGCGGGCCCGCGTCCTGGAACCTCTTCGGGAGCCGATCGGTCCACACACGAGGATGCTCGATGAGGTGGTCATCCGTCGACAACAGCTTCATCCACGGCTGCAGTGGCATGGGTCGCCTCCTTCGAGCGTCGTACCCGCCGGTGTCGGCGGCCTCGAACTCAGTCCACTGTACTTGGCGGTGCCCTATTGTGAATACTCAAAGCGGGACTCGAGAGGAAAGAGTCATCGTGGTGGACCTGGGGCACGGACACACTCGGATCGACGAGGCGGACGGCATCCTGACCGTCGTCCTGACTCGGGACGCCAAGCTCAACGCCATCAGCCCGGAGATCACAGACACCCTGTGGTGGGCTGTGCGGCAGGTGCAGGCGCGGGATGAGCTGCGCGCGCTGGTCATCACGGCCGAGGGGCGTTACTTCAGTGCGGGGATCGACCTGAAGGCGCCGAGCACCACGTCGAACGTCTACACGGGCACGGCGGTTCGAGCGGGCTACCGTCAACACCACCTCCTCTACGACGAGATGGAGGCGTTGGAGAAGCCGGTCGTCCTCGCGGCGCAGGGCCCCTGTCTGGGAGCGGGACTGGAGATGGCCTGCTCGGCCGACCTGAGGTTCGCCGCGGCGCGTGCCCACTTCTGGCTGCCCGAGGTCAGGCTGGGCGTCATCGCCGGCAGCGGCGGAACCAGTCGGCTCGTTCGCCTGGTCGGGCCGCACTGGGGCAAGTGGATGGCGATGGCCGGGCAGAAGGTGAGTGCCCAGGATGCCCGGATGATCGGGCTCGTGCACGAGGTGCTGCCGGATGACGGGTTCCACGAAGCCGTGCACGAGCGCGTCAAGAAGATCATCGAGCTGCCCGCCGAGGCGTTGGGTGCCGCCAAGCTCGCGGTCGACCTCGTGGCCCACACCGACAAGGCCACCGGCAGGGACATCGAGCGGCTCGCCAACACCCAGCTGATCCTCGAGCGCAACGCGCGGTACAAGGCAGAAGAGGGCTGACCCGGGTGGTGCGGCCGGGCGCCCGGCTCAGAGCCACCAGTCGTTGTCGCCCGCCGCCCCGTGGTCCCCAGGGCCGGTGCTCGGATGCGCCGCGGCGGTGGGTGGACGTAGGGTCCATCCTGCCCTCAATGATGATACTTTTCTGAGGAGCAGGCCGGGGCCGGACGGTCGGCGCGGCGCGCCTCCCCTCCGGATCCCACCGGCCACACAGCGGTGACCGACGCGCGGTCGCGGAAGAAGGGGACGAGATGGCGCTGGCAATCACCGAAGAGCACGTCGCCCTCGCCGATGTGGTGCGGGACTTCGCGGTCGACCAGGGGGTGCGGGCTGGGCAGCGCATGGCGTTGGACAAGCCGGCCCGACCTGGCGACGAGCCCGACGTGCTGTGGTCGCGGATCGTTGCGCAGGGCTGGACCGGGCTCCACGTCTCCGAGGAGTACGGCGGCTCGGGATACGGCCTCGCGGAGCTGGCGATCGTGCTTGAGGGGCTGGGGCGTGAGGTTGTGGCGGGTCCGTTCCTGCCGACCGTGGTCGCCTCCGCCCTGATCGCGGAGGTCGGCACCGCGCAGCAGCGGGCGGCCTTGCTGCCCGGCCTGGTGGACGGCGGCACCCCCGCGTCGGTGGCAGTCGTCCCGGGCGCGTCGCTGGGCGCGGTGTGGGCGAAGGTGCACCTCGTCCGGAGCGGCGACGACGTGGTGGTCCACACCGATGCGGACGTCAGCGCGGTCGAGGGACTGGACCCCGGGCTCGGCGCCGCGACCGTCGCGCCGTCGGGCGAGGGCGTCCGGTTGCCCGGCGCGGGCCTGGCGCTGGCTCGGCTGCTGCGCGTGGCGGCTGCCGCCGAGAGCGCGGGTGGCGCGCGCGCCACCCTTGACGCGGCGCTGGAGTACGCGAAGATCCGCGAGCAGTTCGGCCGGACCATCGGCAGCTTCCAGGCCGTGAAGCACCACCTCGCGAACATGCTGGTCCGCGGTGAGCTCGCGGTCGCGGCCGCCTGGGACGCCGCCCGCGTCGAGCCGGGTGCGGAGGCCGACGTCGCGGCGGCGACCGCCGCCCTGACGGCGGTCGGTGGGTACCTGGCCAACAGCCGGATGAACATCCAGGTGCACGGCGGCATCGGCTTCACCTGGGAGCACGACGCGCATCTGTACCTGCGTCGGGCCACTGCGCTGTCCGCCTTCACGGGCGGCCCGGAGCGGGCGGCGGACGATCTCGCCGAGCTGGGCGGTCGTGGCGTGGAGCGGGGCTCCTCGGTCGTCCTGCCTGAGTCCGCGGCGGGCTACCGGGTGGCGGCCCGCGAGTTCCGCGCCCGCTACGAGGCGGCTCCCGCCGAGGACCGCCGGTCCCTGCTGGTCGAGTCGGGCTACCTCATGCCGCACTGGGACGCGCCCTGGGGGCGCGGTGCCGGCCCCGTCGAGCAGCTCGTGCTCGAGGAAGAGCTCGCCGGGCTCGAGCTGCCTGACCTGGGCATCGGTGGGTGGGTGCTGCTTACCCTGCTCCAGACCGGCAGCCCCGAGCAGGTGGAGCGCTGGATCGGCCCGGGTCTGCGCGGCGAGCAGACCTGGTGCCAGCTGTTCAGCGAGCCGGGTGCCGGGTCGGACGCGGCGGCGGTCAGCACCCGTGGGGTCAAGGTGGACGGTGGTTGGCGGGTGTCCGGCCAGAAGGTGTGGACCTCGAACGCCCACAACTGCCAGCGTGGGCTCGCGACGGTCCGCACGGACCCCGACAAGCCGAAGCACCGAGGGGTCACGGCGATGGTCATCGACCTCACAGCCGCCGGCGTCAAGGTCCAACCCCTGCGTGAGATCACTGGTGAGGCCCTGTTCAACGAGGTCTTCTTCGACGACGTCTTCGTTCCCGACTCCGACGTGGTCGGCGAGCCCGGTGAGGGCTGGGCCGTCGCTCGCGCGACACTCGCGAACGAGCGCGTGAGCATCGGCGGCGCCCACCGCGAGGGTCCTACGGCGCTCGACCTGCTGCACCTCGTGGACCGCTACTCCCCCACGGACGTGGGCCTGCGCCGCGAGGTCGGGGCCCTCATCGCGGAAGGAGGGTCGATCGCCCAGCTCAACGTGCGTTCGGCCGAGCGGGCGGTCGTCGGGGCCGCCCCGTCGGTGGAGGGCAACGTCTCGAAGCTGCTCGTCGCGGAGCACGGCCAGCGAGTGTCGGAGCTCGGGCTCCGGATCGCCGGCGTGGCCGGGGTCACGGGCGGCGAGCCGCACCTCGTCTTCCGCTACCTCTTCCAGCGCGCGTCGACGATCGCGGGCGGCACGTCCGAGGTGTCGCGCAACGTGATCGCCGAGCGGATCCTCGGTCTGCCGCGCGAGATCATCAAGAACTGACCCGCCGGCGGAGGGCGGTCGGCCGCGACACGACAGAGGAGCGCGCGATGACGTTGACGTTCAGCGACGAGCAGGAGGAGCTGCGCGACTCGGTGCGCCGGTTCCTGGCCGACAAGGCGCCGATCGCGTCGGTCCGGACCGCCGTGGAGACGGAGGAGGGGCACGACCGCGGTGTCTGGGCCCAGATGGCGGGCCAGCTCGGTCTGCAGGGCATCGCGCTGCCGGAGGAGTTCGGCGGCCTCGGCTTCGGTGCCGTCGAGCTCGGCATCGTGCTGGAGGAGCTGGGTCGGGCACTGAGCCCGGAGCCCTTCCTCGCGACGGTCGCATTGGCGGGCCGGGCGCTCGCCGCCGCCGGGGACGACGAGGCGCGCAGGCGGTGGCTGCCGGGGATCGTCGACGGCTCCGTCACCGCGGCGCTCGCCGTGACGGAGGAGGGTGGCGGATGGGGCATCGGGCGGGTGGCGGCCCTGGCGGCGGGCGGGGGAGTCACCCTCACCGGCGTGAAGACCTTCGTGATCGACGGGGAGGGCGCCGACCTGCTGGTCGTCGCCGCCCGGACCCCCGAGGGCGCCGCGGAGCTGTACGCCGTCGACGCGACGCAGCGGCCTGCCGGCCTGACCCGGACCCGCCAGGAGGTGCTCGACCCCACGCGGAGGCTGGCGCGCGTGGATCTCGTCGACGTCCCGGCCCGTCCTCTCGGGCTCACCGAGATCCAGGTGTCGGTCCTGCTGGACCTGGCCGTGATCGCGGTGTCGGCGGAGCAGGTCGGCATCGCGCAGGCCTGCCTGGACCTGAGCGTCGAGTACGCCAAGACCCGTGTGCAGTTCGGCCGCCCTATCGGCTCGTTCCAGGCGATCAAGCACAAGTGCGCGAACATGCTGCTCGCCCTGGAGTCGGCCCGGTCGGCCCTCTACCACGCGGCCTCGCTGGCCGCCGCGCCCGAGCCGGACCCGGCGGAGCTGTCCGCCGCGGCCGCGGTGTGCGGCGCCTGGTGCGCCCAGACCGCGGTCGACGCCGCCAAGGAGACCATCCAGATCCACGGCGGCATCGGCTTCACCTGGGAGCACGACTCACACCTGTACCTCAAGCGCGCCAAGTCGTCCGAGCTGCTCTTCGGCGTGCCGACCACCCACCGGGCGCGCCTCGCCGACCTGGTCGGGATCTGAGGAGATCGAGATCATGACGCTCGCCGCGACATCGGACCCGACGACGGAGACGGACGAGGAGTTCCGGGCACGTCTGCGCGCCTTCCTCACCGACCACCACCCGGGCAAGCCGCCGCGGGCAGCGGCGGAGCGCCTGGCCTGGCATAAGGCTTGGCTCGCCACGCTGTTCGACGGCGGGTACGCCGGGCCGAGCTGGCCCCGCGAGTTCGGCGGGATGGACCTGCCGTTCGCGCGGCAGGTCATCTACCAGGAGGAGTACAGCCGGGCCCGGGTTCCCGGGCCGCTGGCCACCGGCGTCGGCATCGTGGCGCCGACGATCATCAAGTACGGCACGCCCGAGCAGCGGGACCGCTGGCTGCGGCCGATGCTCCGGGGTGACACGATCTGGGCCCAGGGATACTCGGAGCCCGACGCCGGGTCGGACCTGCCCGCCCTCCGGACGACCGCCAAGCGGGACGGCGACGAGTACGTGGTCAACGGCCAGAAGGTCTGGAACACTGAGGCCGACAAGGCCGACATCATCTTCACGCTCGTGCGGACCGGCGCGCCGGACTCGCGGCAGAAGGGGATCAGCTACCTGATCATCGACGCGAGGGCTCCGGGGGTCACCGTACGGCCGCTGCGGGACATCACGGGCGGGACGAAGTTCTCGGAGATCTTCTTCTCCGACGTGCGGGTGCCGGTCACGGACCGCATCGGCGAGGAGAACGACGGCTGGCGGCTCGTGCGCACCTCGCTCGGCCACGAGCGGGCCGCGGGCGCGATGAAGCAGGCCGCGACCTACCGGCGCGTGCTCGACGAGCTCGTCGCGCTGGCGCGGGAGCGCGGCATCGCGGGTGACCCGCTGGTCCGCGACCAGCTCGCGGGCTTCGAGGTCCGAGTGCGGATCATGCGCTACTCCGCGATGCGCACGATCTCGGACATCACGCGACACGGCGAGCCCGGGCCCGGGTCGTCCACGTCGCGGTTGTTCATCACGACGTTCGAGCAGGACCTGCACGAGTTCGCCGTGGACATGCTCGGCGCGGACGCGGTGCTGCTGGGCGGCGACCCGGACGCGGTCCAGCGTGGACGGTGGACCAGGGGGTTCCTCGCCACCCGCGCCTCCACCATCGGGGCCGGAACGGCGGAGATCCAGCGCAACACCATCGCCGAGCAGGTCCTGGGGCTGCCGCGGGACCCGGCGATGCCACCCCGCTGACCGACCAGGCCGCGGGAGCACGGCTTCCGGAGGGCACGGCTTCCCGGAGGGACAGGCGAGTGACCGACTACGAGTTCCTCCGCTACGAGCGGCCCACCGCCCACGTCGCGCGGGTGGTACTCAGCCGGCCCGAGGTGGCGAACGCCCTGCACCGGGGCCTGATGGAGGAACTGGAGCACGCCGTCCGCGCGGTGGAGCGGGATCCGGACGTCCACGCATGGATCCTGACCGGCGGACCACGGTCCGACGGGCGGCCCTGCTTCAGCGGCGGTATGGACCTCAGGGCAGCGGGCGCGGGTGCGGGCAGACCGCGCGGAGACGTCGTCACGGACCTGATCGACGATCTCCTCACTCCATCGATCGCGGTCGTCGACGGCATCTGCACCACCGGCGCGCTGGAGCTCGTGCTGTCCTGTGACCTGCGCATCGCCGCGGACCGGGCGGCCTTCTCCGACCTGCACATGCCTCGTTTCGGGCTCGCCCTCGGCGGCTGGGGTGGCCCGGCCCGGCTGAGCCGGCTGGTCGGACAGGCCAAGGCCAAAGAGCTGCTCCTGCTCAGTCCCACCCTCGACGGAGTCGAGGCCGAGCGGATCGGCCTGGTCAACACCTGCGTCCCGGCGGCCGATCTTGAGGCGGCCGGGCTGGCGGCGGCCGAGCACATCGCGGGGCTCCATCCCGAGGGGGTGCGCACGATGATGGGCTACTTCGCCGTCGAGACCGACATGGGCCGCAGGGACGCCGTGCAGTGGTCGCGGCTCGCCGCCCGCTTCCCCGCGTACCGAGGCCGCCCACGTGCGGAGGTCGCGTCGTCGTTTGCGAGCGAGAACGGTCGCCCGGACGACAGCCGGGGGTGAGGGCGGGCGGCCCTCACCCCTTCGGCGCGGTCACCAGGTCAGGCGCAGGTTGCGGAGGCCGTACATGCCACCGTGCTGACGGAGGTCCTGGCCGTCGGACAGGCGGTACTCCGGGATGCGCTCATGCCACTCCTGGAGGGCCACGGCGAGCTCGAGCCGGGCCAGGTGCGAACCCAGGCACCGGTGCGGCCCAGAGCCGAAGGCGATGTGGCTGGTCGGTGGCCGCTGCACATCGACCTTGAGCGGGTTCGGGTAGCGCTTCGGGTCACGGTTGGCCACCGGCAGCGGCAGCATGACCATCTCACCCTTCCTGATGGGGCAGCCGCTGAACTCGACGTCCTTGGCTGCCTTCCGGCTGGGGAGCACGAAGCTGTAGACCCGCAGCAGTTCCTCGACGGTGCGGGGGATCAGAGCGGGGTCCGCCACGATCGCCCGGCGAAGCTCGTGGTCCGAGGCGAGGTGGTAGAGGGACCAGCCCAGCATGATGGGTACGGTGTCCAGCCCGGCCTGGAACATCAGGACGCAGAACGCGTGCAGGTCGGAGTCGCTGATGCGCTCACCGTCGATCTCCCACCCCATTGCGCGGGAGAGCAGGTCGTCGCGCGGGTTGGTGCGCCGGTCGACGATGAGGTCGGTGAAGTACTCACCGACCTTCTGCATGGCCTCGACCATTCGGGCGTGGTTCGGGTCCTCCTCGTAGGTCAGGCGGAGCAGGTCGTGGATCCAGGTGAGGAAGAGGGGCAGATCCTCCTCCGGCAGCCCCATGAGCCGCATGAAGATCCGGGTGGGGAAGCGGCGGGTGAAGGTCTCCAGGACGTCCACCTCACCGAGCGGGGCGATCTTCTCGATCAGCTCCACACAGACCGCGCGGATCGCGTCCTCGCGCGCCGCCACGGCGTTCGGAGAAAACTCGCGGCCGAGGAGACGGCGCCACGTCGTGTGCAACGGGGGGTCCAGCATCTCCGGGATCCACAGGTACCGCGGGTTCGGTTCCAGCGCCGTCACCGACGTGCTGGAGAAGGTCTGGTAGTCCTGCAGGGCGGCCTGCACCGCCTCGGCTTCGGTGATCACCCAGTAGCCCTGACCGATACCGTTGTGCACACCGGTGTGCTTGGCGGCGAGCTCGTCCCACCGAGTCTGGTGGCTCATGACGGCACCACCGGCGATGTTGTCGAACACGTACTCTGGCACGCCACGGTGCGTGCCCTCAGGCGTGTAGGTGTCGGCCACGACGGTCCTCCCTGACGGTGACGGTGGTCACGTATCAGCATACGTAGGCCTGTGTGGAATGAGTAGCACAATTCTGCGCGAGCCGGCACGTTGGACGGACGCTGGACGGTGGCCCAGCCATCTGATTGAGTGCTATCTATGGCAGTCCGTCGCCGACTCGCCCACGGCGACAGAAGGAGGCCTTGTGATGACCACCACCGCCATCTCGCCGTCGACGCCCCCGGAGAGGCTCGGGCCACTTGATCACCCGCGTCCGGCCGGGGTGTCCTCGCCGGGGGCGGCCGGGTGAGCGCCGCCACCTACGTCCCTCCGATCACCGAGGGACCCGTCCTCGCCGAGCGGCAGGGACACGTGCTCGTGATCACCATGAACCGCCCCGAGGCGCGCAACGCCGTGAACGCGGACATGTGCCGGATCGTGGGCGGCCTGCTCGAGTACGCGGAAGCCGAACCGGACGTCCGGGCGATCGTCCTCACCGGGGCGGGGGACCGGGCCTTCTGTGCCGGCGCCGACCTCAAGGCGATCGCACGTGGGGAGTCGGTGCTGCCGCCCGAGTCCGAGCACTGGGGCTTCCTCGGCTGGGTGCGGCATCCGGTCGGCACGCCGACCGTGTGCGCGGTGAACGGGGCGGCGGTCGGTGGGGGGACGGAGCTGCTGCTCGCGTCCGATCTCGTGGTGGCCGCCGACACGGCGACCATCGGGTTGCCGGAGGTCAAGCGCGGGCTGATCGCGGGGGCGGGCGGCGCGTTCCGCATCGTCGAGCAGCTCCCGCACCGCGTCGGGCTCGAGCTGCTCCTCACCGGTGAGCCGATCGGCGCCGCCCGTGCGCTCGAGCTGAACCTCGTCAATCGGGTCGTCCCCGCCGACCAGCTGCTCAAGGCGGCGCTCGACCTGGCGGCGTCGGTCGCGGCCAACGCTCCGTTGGCGGTCCAGGCGAGTAAGCGGATCGCCCTCGGCATCCGCGACGGGGTGATCGCCGCGGATGCCGAACCGTGGCGCACCACAGCCGCCGAGGTCCGCCGGGTCAAGGCGTCCGAGGACGCGGTGGAGGGGCCACGGGCGTTCGCGGAGAAGCGCGCCCCGGTCTGGAAGGGTCGCTGAGAATCCCGTCGGGCCGCCCGCGCCGATGACGGGCTCCGGCCGGGGCGGCGATCCGCCCCGGCCGCCGGTCGTGTGCGACCGCCGAAAGGCGGTGGCAGTGAGCGGTGCCTCTTCTCGTTGTCCAGACCGCATCTCGCGACGTACTGTCGATCGAGGCCCTATTCAGGGTACTCATCGTCGTCGGGTCCTGGCGGCGAACCGTCTTCTCGGAGGAGATCCGATGACTGAGGCTCTCGTCGTCGCGGCCTGTCGTACACCCATCGGCACCGCCCACAAGGGCACGCTCGTGGACACCGAGGCGCAGGTCCTCGCGGAGATCGTCGTCGGTGAGGCACTGCGCCGCTCCGGCCTGCGCCCCGCGGACATCGACGACATCCACTTCGGTGAGAACTACTACGGCGGCGGCGACATCGCCCGCTACGTGGCGCTCCGCGCCGGGATGACGGGTGTTCCGGGCCTCGCGGTCAACCGGCACTGCGCGAGTGGTCTCTCGGCGGTGTCCACCGCGGCCTCCGGGATCCGTGCGGGTATGGAGCGCGCGGTCATCGCGGGTGGAGTGCAGTCCAGCTCGACCGCCCCCAGCACGCGTCGGCGGGTGCCCGGGACCGTGGACGAGATCGAGGACTACTTCTCGCCGACCCACGACGCCACGCCCGAGGCGCCGAACCGGGACATGAGCATCACCGTGGGGTGGAACACCGCGGTCGAGGCGGGCCTGAGCCGCCAGGAGCTGGACGTGTGGGCACTGCGCAGCCACCAGCGTGCCCTGGCCGCCATCGACGCGGGCCGATTCGACGAAGAAATCATCCCGGTCAAGGCGGCGCGGAAGGACGGCTCGGTCGTCGAGTTCGCGGTCGACGAGCACCCGCGGCGCGGGACCACGCTGGAGAAGCTCGCGTCGCTCAAGCCGCTGCACCCCGAGATCGAGGGTTTCTCGATCACTGCCGGCAACTCCAGCGGCATCAACGACGCCGCGGCCGCACTCACCCTCGCGAGCGATGCGCTTGTGACCGAGCGGGGCCTCACGCCCCTTGCTCGCGTGGTGAGCTGGTCGTCGGTCGGCGTGGAGCCGCGTCGGACCGGCCTGTCGTTGATCGACGCGATCCCGCTCGCGCTTCGGCGGGGCGGGCTGTCGGTGGGCGACGTCTCGCTCTTCGAGCTGAACGAGGCGTTCGCCTCGGTGCCCATCGCGGCGTGCAAGGTGCTGGGGATCGACCCGAAGATCGTCAACACCAGCGGCAGCGGGTGCAGCCTCGGTCACCCGGTCGCCGCCAGCGGCGCCCGGATGCTCACCACATTGATCTACGAGCTGCGGCGCACCGGTGGTGGCATCGGCGTGGCGTCGATGTGCGCGGGTGGCGGGCAGGGCGGCGCGGTCGTCGTCGAGGTGCCCGCGGCCGACTGACGAGCTGGCGCGGGCGGGGCGTCGTCGGCAAGCTCGGCCCGGCGCACGAGTTGACCCCGAGTTCGAAAGGATCTGATCCAGTGGGTGTACGCAGTGAGGAGCGGGGTGCGGCGGTCGTCGTCACGATGGACTGGCCCGCCACACGCAACGCGATCGGCCCCGTCGAGGCGGACGAGCTGGCCGCCGCCGTCCGGAGCGCGGGCGAGCGGGCCCGGGGCGCCGTCGTGCTCACCGGGGAGAAGGCGTTCTGCTCCGGAGGCCACCTGCCGGTCATCGCGGAGATCTCCCGCACGCACACGCGGGAGGAGATCCGGGACACCGTCTACGCCCGTTTCCAGGGGATGATCCGGGCCCTGCGGGAGGCGCCGGTGCCCACCATCGCCGCGGTGGACGGCGCGGCGGTGGGGCTGGGGCTGGACCTCGCGCTGGCCTGCGACGTCCGGTTGATCGGAACGTCGGGCTGGGTGCAGCAGGGCTGGGCGCGGGCGGGGCTGGTCGCCGGGACCGGGGGAGTGGGCCTGCTCGGGCGGGTCAGGTCGGGACTGCTCTGGGAGCTGCTCGCGACGAGCGATCGGCTGGGTCCCGCCGAGTGCGAGCGGCTGGGAGTCGGCGTGCCCGTCCCCGGGTCCGCGCTCGACGCGGCGGTGGCGCGGGCGGAGACCTACGGAAAGGTCGCCCGGGACGTGCTCGGCCACTACGTCGAGCTGGACCGCGACGCCACCTGGCCCGCCGCCGAGCACTTCGCCGAGTCCGCCCGAATCCAGTCCGGGCTGATCGCGTCCGAGCGGTTCCGAAGCTTCGCGGCGAAGGTCCTCGCCAAGGCCTGACCGACGCGGCGCGGGCGGGAGCACCGAGTGGACGACAGGGTGGGAGGCGAGACCCTCGCCGACCGGATCCGCGCGGGCGCTGAGAACCACGGGAGCGTGCGGACGGTGTTCGATCGGCCCGACGGCCGGGTCGAGTCCAGCGTTGCCGAGCTCGTCGCGGACGCGGAACGGGTCGCGGGGGCGCTGCGGCACGCGGGCATCGGGGTCGGCGACGTCGTCGCCGTGCAGCTCGGCAGCAACCGGGACGGGTTCGTCGGCCAGATCGCCGTCGCGCTGCGCGGCGCGGTCCTGCTGCCGATCGCGCAGATCTACGGCCCGCGCGAGCTGACCTTCATCCTCCGCCAGTCCGGCGCGGTGGGCCTGATCGTGCCGGACCGGGTCCGCGGGCGCGACCACCTCGCCACGATCGCCCGAACGACCCGGCCGGAGGGCCTGCGCACCCTGGTCGTGGCCGGCGAGACCGTGCCGGACGGGGCGTTGTCCCTGAGTGAGCTGCAGGGGCCCGGGGCGAAGCCGTTCCGGACCCCGCGGCTGGAGCCCGACGACCGGGCGATGCTGGTCTACACCTCCGGGACGACGGCGGACCCGAAGGGGGTGCAGCACTCGCACCGCGGCCTCGGCGCCGAGCTCAACTCACCCACCATGCTGGTCCGGGCGGAGTACCCGGTGCGCCAGCTCGCGATGTTCCCGCCGGGGCATGTGGCGGGCCTGCTCGGGATGTGCCGGGTGATCGTCAAGGGGGTCCCGACGGTGCTGCAGGAGTCCTGGGACCCCGCGAACGCCGCCCGGCTGATCGACGAGTTCGAGCTGACGAACGGCGTGGGTGCTCCGGTCCAGCTCGCCGGGCTGCTGGAGCAGCAGGCGGCGGGGACGGCGAGCCTGGCCTCGTTACGGGAGTTCATGACCGGTGCGGCGAACGTGCCGCCGTCGCTGGTCGAGCGGGCGGACCGGGCCGGCATCCCGGCCTACCGGTCCTACGGGTCGAGCGAACACCCGACGATCACTGCTGGGGACTACCGCGATTCCCTGCACGTGCGGGCGTACACCGACGGTCGACTGCTGGGGGACAACGAGATCCGGGTGGTGGACGAGCTGGGCGAGGACGTGCCGGAGGGCACCCCCGGCGAGATCGTCTCGCGAGGGCCCGAGCTGTTCCTCGGCTACACCGATCCCGCCCTGAACCTCGAGTCGTTCCTGCCCGGCGGCTGGTTCCGCACCGGTGACGTGGGGGTCGTCTCCGACGGGTTGCTCACCCTCACCGACCGGAAGAAGGACATCATCATCCGGGGCGGGGAGAACCTGTCGTCGAAGGAGATCGAGGACGTCCTCGCCGCGCACCCGGCCGTCGCGGAGGCCGCGGTCGTCGGCGCTCCCGACGAGAGGATGGGGGAGCGGGTGGCGGCCTACGTCGTCCTGCTCGACGGGGCCTCCCTCGGGATGGACGAGGTGCGCGACCACTTCGCCACCGCGGGCCTCGCGCGGCAGAAGACACCGGAGCACCTGGAGGTGCTGTCGGAGTTCCCGCGGACGCCGTCGGGCAAGATCCAGAAGTACGTGCTCCGGCAGCGCCTGCACTGAAGGGCGCCCGGGAAGTCCACCATCGCCTCCGCCATCTGGGTCGCGCATAGAGTAGCCCGAATATCGTTCCCCCGTGCGAGAGCGGAGTGCTCCCTTCGGACGACGGTCCCGTCGGCCCGGGCGATGTGACCTCCGCCACCAGCCCTGCTCTTCAGTATCCCCTTGGCGTCCGAATGAGACGGATGACGCTGGGAGACATCCGCTCCGTCCTGTAGAGTATCCGTTATCGCGACCTCGGGTCATGCGGCCAGCGGAACGACGAGGTGAACTGTCTGTGGTGGACGTCAAAGAAGAGTTCGAGCGGAACACCGGCGCGGAGCTGACCGACTCCGACATCGAGCGGGCCCGGGTGCTGCTGGGTGTGGACCTGGCGAGCAAGCAGCACGAGCACATCTCGACCGCGACCTACGACTCGATCCGGAACTTCGCGCTCGGGGTCGGGGACGACAACCCGCTCTACGTCGACGAGGAGTACGGCGCGACCACGCGCTGGGGCTCGCAGATCGCGCCGAACAGCATGTCGCAGATCATCCAGGCCCCAATGTACGGCGACCCGATGCCCGAGGATGTGAAGAAGGCCGGCAAGGGCCTGTTCACGGGCATCCACGTTTTCGTGTCCGGTGGCACCACCGACTGGTACCGCCCCATTTACCCGGGCGATCGGCTGTACTCCTATAACGGCGATGAGTCCATCGAGGTCAAGAACTCGGAGTTCGCCGGTCGGTCGGTGATCCGGGTCCGTCGGGACGTCAAGCTGAACCAGCGGGGCGAGGTCGTGAGCGTGCACCGCATCCTGCGGGTGCTCACCGAGCGCAAGACGGCGAAGAACCGCGGCAAGTACTCGGCCATCGAGCCCGCCTCGTACACCGACGAGGACATCGAGAAGATCGACGCGATCTACGCGGCGGAGACCCGGCGCGGCGCCGAGACCCGGTTCTGGGAGGACGTCCGGGTCGGTGAACAGCTGCCCGCCATGGCGAAGGGCCCGCTGACGGTCACCGAGGTCGTGGCGTTCCACGCCGGCGGGTACGGGTTCGTGCCCTACGGCCTCAGGTCGTCGCGCCTGGCGTATCAGAACCGCAAGCGGATCCCGGCGTTCTTCGTCAAGAACGACATGGGCGTGCCGGACGTGGCGCAGCGGCTGCACTGGGACTCCGCGTGGGCGCGGGCTATCGGCAACCCGATGGCCTACGACTACGGGGTGATGCGCGAAACGTGGTTCCACCACTACCTGACCGACTGGGCCGGAGACGACGGTTTCGTGGTGCGCCAGCAGGACTCGATGCGCAAGTTCAACTACCACGGCGACGTGCAGCTCCTCTCGGGTGAGGTGGTCGGCAAGCGCGAGCAGGACGGGCTTTTCCTGATCGACCTGACGATGAAGATGACCAACCAGCGGGACGTGGAGACTTCCTTCGGCGAGGCGACCGTCGCACTGCCCAGCCGCGACCACGGCGCCACGCTGCTGCCCGAGGTCCCGGTGGACATCGCGCGCAACACCACCCGAATGTGGGAGCGGCACCTGGAGCTGGCCGAGGCCAAGCGCCGCACCCCCCGGGTCTGAGAGCGGGGAGCGGGAACGTGACGGACGGGGACACGGCCGTCGAGACGGCCGCCGCGACCGGTTTGCGGGTGGTCCAGGACGGCGCCGTGCTGCGGTTGACCCTCGCGCGGGAGAAGGCGGGCAACACCCTGGCCGGTACGACGGTCGTCGCCCTGCGGCAGGCGCTCGCCGAGGCGGCAGCCTCCGAGGAGATCCGGGTCGTGGCGCTGACCGCGGTCGGGAAGAACTTCTGTACCGGGATGGACCTGATCGAGTCCAACGCACCTCGCACGCCGGACGCGCCGCGGCCCGCGCGGCCACGGGCCGGCAACCACCAGCGGCGGATCAACCTCGGCCCCCACGAGCTGGTCCGGGCACTCACCGAGCTGCAGCTCCCGGTGGTCGTCGGAGTGCGGGGCTGGGCCGCGGGGATCGGGAACTCGTTGGCCCTGCTCTCGGACTACATCGTGGCGTCGGAGACGGCGAAGTTCTGGACCCCGTTCGTCGGCCGCGGGTTCACCCCTGACTCGGGGTCCACGTGGCTGCTGCCGCGGCTGATCGGGCTGCCCCGGGCCAAGCAGATGGTGATGCTGGGCAAGCCGGTGGACGCGGAGCGCGCCGAGCGGTGGGGGATGGTCACGGAGGTCGTCCCCGACGACGTCCTGGACCGGCGGGTCGAGGAGGTGGTGCAGGAGTTCGCCGCCGCGGCCACCGTGTCCGTCGGCCTGGCCAAGGTGATGCTGCACCGCCACCTCGACGCCGATCTGGGGCAGGCGCTGACCGAGGAGGCCCTCATGGAGGAGGTCTCCCTGCGCACTGCCGACTTCAAGGAGGGCATCGCCTCGCTGCGCGAGCGACGCCCGGCCCGGTTCGAGGGCCGATGACCGGACCGTGTCGACGAGAGTGAGCGTGTGATGACCGATCAGGCCACGGCTGTCCCGGCTGTCCCGGCTGTCCCGGCCGTCCTGCCGTCCGCCAGGTACGTCCGCCGAGTGGTCACCTGGACCGCCGAGCTCGCCCCGGACGCCGTCGCGGTCTCCGAGCTCGACGGCCGGACCTGGACCTTCGCCAGGCTCGCCGAGGAGGTGGCGAAGCACGCGGCCGCCATCCCGGCCGGGGCCCGCCGGGTCGGGGTGCACGCCGGGAACGACAACGACAGCGTCGCCCGGATCTGCGCGGTGTGGCAGAGCGGGGCCTCGGCGGTGCTGCTGGGCGCGCTGCTGCCGGACGCGGAGGCGGAGCGGAGGCTGCACGAGGCGCACTGCGACGCGGTGCTCGGCCGCGACGGGGTGCGTCCGGCCCTGGAGCCGGGGCGGTCCCCGGCGGCGGCGGACGAGGCGCTCGTCGTCTTCACCTCCGGCACGACGGGGCGGCCGAAGGGCACCGTGTTGACCGACGCCGGCCTCGGCCGGTCGTTGGAGGGAATCGCGCTCGGCAGCGGTCTGCCCCGCGAGGGCAGGCTCCCCACGAACCCGCCCCGCGGGCCGTCGCCGCTCTTCACGCCGCTGGCCCACATGGCGGGCACGCTCGGTCTGATCTCGGGCTGGTACCTGGGCAAGCCGCTGCTGATCGTGCCGAAGTTCAAGACCGAGGTGGCGTTGCGGCTCATCGACGAGTTCGACGTGAACGTGCTCAAGCTGACCCCGGCGATGGTGTACGACCTGGCCCGTTGGCCGGAGGAGCGCGGACTCGGCAAGGTCCGGTCGGTCACGGTGGGGACGGCGCCGATCCCGGCCGCCACCCGGGAGGAGTTCGAGCGCCGCTACGGGCTGCCGGTGCTGCGCAACTACGGACAGACCGAGTTCTCCGGCGCGATCGCCTTCGAGCGGTTCGAGGACGTCGCGCGGGGCAGGCGCCCGCAGGGCAGCGTCGGGCGCATCGCCCCGGGGGTGGAGGTGCGGATTGTCTCGCCGGAGGGCACCGACCTCGGACCGGGGGAACCCGGTGAGATCGTGGCCCGCGGCGGCGGCTCGATGGCGGGCTACATCGGCCCGGACGGGCGGCCGAAGTCCCCGGGCCCACAGGGCTGGGTGCAGACCGGCGACCTGGGCGCCCTGGACGCGGACGGGTTCCTCTTTGTGCTGGGCCGGGTCCGCGAGATGATCCTCTGCGGTGGGTTCAACGTGTACCCCGCGGTCGTCGAGGCGGCGCTGAACACGCTGCCGGGGATCGTGGACAGCGCCGTGGCGGGCGCCCCGGACGAGCGTCTGGGCGAGGTCCCGGTCGCGGTCGTGGTAAGCGAGCGCGAGTTGCCGCCGTACGAGGAGCTGCGGATCGCGCTGCGCGGCGAGCTCGCCCCATACGAGATCCCGCGTCGGATCGTGCGGGTCGAGGCTCTTCCGCGCACCGAGAACGGGAAGTTGGATCGGCCGGGCGTGCTGCGCCGCATCGACGGCTAGGTACGTCGAGTCGCGTCGCCCCCGAGATCACGTGTTGGGTGAGGAGCGGTATGGACCCTTTCGAGCTGCGTCGGCAGGACTTCTCGCTGGACGAGGACCAGGAGGCGGTGCGGGAGGCCTTCGCCACCTTCTTCGCCAAGGAGTGTCCGACGTCGGTGGTGCGGGCGGCGGAGCCGGTGGGCTTCGACGCGGCGCTGTGGGCCCGGCTGGTGTCGCTCGGCGCGACGTCGATGGCGTTGCCCGAGAGGGCGGGTGGGGACGACGCCGGCGTCGTCGAGCTGAGCCTGGTGGCGGAGGAGCTGGGCCGGGCTCTCGCACCGGTGCCGTTCGTCGAGCACGTGGTGGCGAGCCGGCTGCTGGTCGCCGCGGGCGCCGAGGCGCGGCTCGTCGCGGCCGCCGCCGACGGCAGCCGCATCCTCGGGCTGGCGCTGTCCCCCCTGACCGGGCCGCAGGTGGTGGCCACCGCCGCGGTGGCGGACGCGGTGGTGGGGCTGCACGACGGGGACCTCGTTCTCCTCGCCGCGCCCGGGCGCCGTCGGCACCTGCCGAATCAGGCCTCGGCGCCCTTCGCGCTGGTCGACCCCGCGGCGGAGACGCGGACGGTCGTCGCGGTGCCGAATGCCGCGGCGCTGTACGAGCGGGCGGTGCGGGAGTGGAAGGTCCTGACGGCGGCGGCCCTGATCGGGCTGACCGAGGGGGCCCTGGCGCTCGGGGTGGAGTTCGTCAAGACGCGCCGCACGCTCGGGGTGGTGATCGCGACTCTGCAGGGCGTGTCGTTCCCGCTGGCGGACGTGCACATCGGCGTCGTGGGCGGGCGGCAGCTCTGCCGTCGGGCGGCCTGGTTCCTCGACCACGAGCCGGACACCGAACCCGCGCTGCAGGCCGTGGCGATGGCCTACGCCGCCGAGGTGGCCACGCACGGGGTGGACGTCGCCCAGCACGTGCAGGGTGGCCTCGGGTTCACCGCGGAGGCGGACAGCAGCTTGTTCTACCTGCGTGCCAAGGGCTGGGCGCTGGCGGGCGGCGATCCGCGCCGGGACGTCCGCCGCGTGGGCGAGTCGCGGTTGCGCGCGGCCGGGATCTGAGTCGAGGAGCAGCAGGGCATCATGGACTTCAGCACGATCGAGCTCGACGAGGAGCACCTGGCGCTGCGTGACCAGGTCCGGGCGTTCGCGGCGGAGTACATCACCGAGGAGGAGTTCGAGCACGAGCACCGGACCGGGGACGGCTTCAACGAGCGCGTGCACCTGGCGATGGCCGAGCGCGGCTGGATCGTGCCCCGGTGGCCGGTCGAGCGCGGCGGGGCGGGCCTGGACGCGCTCGGCGCTCGCATTCTCGATGTGGAGCTCGGCCGGCCGGGCCTGCCGTGGATCACCCTCGACACCACCCGCCTGGTGTTGGCCGCCGTCGAACGGTACGCCTCCGACGCCATCCGGGAGGACGTGCTGGCCGGCGTGGCGGCCGGGCGGGTGCGGATGTGCCTGGGCTACACGGAGCCCGACGGCGGGTCGGACATCGCGAGCGCGAAGACCCGGGCGACCCGGGACGGTGACAACTGGGTCATCAACGGGTCCAAGATCTTCACCACCGGCGCGCACAACTGCCAGTACACGTTCCTGATCGCCCGGACGGACCCCGACGCCCCGAAGCACAAGGGCCTCACGATGTTCCTCGTGCCGCTCGACACCCCGGGCATCGAGATCCAGGGCATCCGCACGTTCTGCGGCGAGCGCACCAACATCGTCTACTTCGACGACGTCCGGATCTCCGACGACTACCGCCTCGGCGAGGTCAACGCCGGCTGGGGCGTGCTGCACGGCCCGCTGGACGTCGAGCACGGGATCGGCGGGGACGGCGCGGGCCTGGCCGACCAGTCGGCGACGGTCCGGCGGGTCCGGCAGCTCCACCGGGCGCTCGACGCGGCGGCGCGATGGGCCACCACCCCCGGCTCGGACGGGTCCCGCCCCGCGGACGATCCCGCGGTGCGGGAGCGGATCGGGGCCGTGGCGGTCCAGCTGGAGGCGGCGCTGCACACCCCCGGCGCGGCGGGACGGGTGAAGTGCTCCGACGCCATCGTCGCCGGGGGCGCCGAGCTGCTCGACCTGGTGGGTCCGGCCGGGCTGCTGTCGGGCGGCACCCCCGGGGCGGTCGAGGGCGGGCTGTTCGACTACACCCACCGCTACTCGCCGGGCACCGCCACCTACGGCGGCACCGTCGAGGTGTTCCGCAACATCATCGCCCAGCACGACCTGGGGCTGCCCCGGGCGGACCTGCCGGGTAACAAGGCATTCATCGCGCGTTCGGGGTCATGACCAGCACCGATCTCCCGCCGGCCGCATCCGCGACCGCGGCCGCGGCCGGGGTCTTCTGGCTGCAGCCGCTGCTGCACCGCCTCGCCGCCACCGCGGACGGCGGGCGCACTGGAGCATGACGGCCGGCGCCGACCCGGTCGTGGGGCCGTGCCGACGCCGCGTACACCCCGCCGCGGGTCCTGGTCATCGTTTCCGACGGCTCCCGGCGGCGGGACCAACGGCTCCTGATGAGGGCTGTGCGCGGCCGTAGCGTCGATATCCGAATGCCGGACCGGGCTGTTGCGCGGAGGTGGCGGATGTCTGTGGCGGGAACGGAACCAACCGGGGCGAAGGCTTCTGAGCTGACCAGGGCGGACCCTGCTCGGAAGGTGATCGTCGATGGGCTGCCCGCGGGCGAGCCCGGGACGCGGTTGGCGCTCTCGGTGGCCGAGGCACGAAGCCTGGCCGGGGAACTGCTGGCCGGGGCGGCGTCGGTCGAGCGGGAACGGGACGGGACGGGCGCGTCGGCGGGGCAGCCGGGCCGGCTCGAGGTCAGCTACCTCGCGGGCGAGTCCTACGCGATCGACGTGCGCGGGCACGAGGTGCTGGTCGATCAGCCGCCGCCGCACGGTACCGACGTCGCGGCGACGCCGACGGAGCTGTTCGTCGCCGCGCTCGCGTCGTGCGTCGCCTTCTACGCCGGTGGCTACCTCACCCGCCACGGCGTGTGCCGGGCCGGCCTACGGGTGGCCGCCGAGTTCGAGATGGCGACCGACCGGCCGGCGAGGGTCTCGCGGGTGCGGCTGCGCCTGAGTGTCCCGCCCGGTCTGCCAGCGGAGCGGAGGGCCGGGCTCGTGGCCGTGGCCGCGCACTGCACCGTCCACAACACCGTGCGCCAGGCGCCGGAAGTCAGCATCGAGCTCGCCTGAGCACCCACGCCCCGAGAAGCCGATGCCCCGAGAAAGGAAGTCAGTCATGGCCGACTACGCGCGCACCATCGTCCTCAACTGTGGCGTCGACGCCGCGGTCGAGCGGGTCGAGGCCGCTCTCGCGGCGCGGGGGTTCGGCATCCTCACCGAGATCGACGTCGCGGCGACGCTGCGAGCCAAGCTCGGGGTGGACGTCCCGGAGCAGCGCATCCTGGGCGCCTGCAACCCGGCCCTGGCCTACGAAGCACTGGAGATCGAGCCGTCGATCGGGCTGCTGCTGCCCTGCACCGTGACCGTCCGCGCCGTGGCCGGGGGCCGGACGGTCGTCGGGGCGCTCGACCCCGCCATCATGATCACTGTCACCGGCAACCCGGCGCTCAAGCCGCTGGCGGACCGCGCCGCCGAGCGGCTCGCCGACGCCCTCGACACACTCGCGGCCTGAGCCGGGCGGCGGCGGGATGACCATGACCGCTTGGGTGATCTGGCGCTTGAATGCGGCTACCAGCGCCTGACCGAGCTCCAGAAAGAGATCCTCTGGTTGCGAGCGGTCCGACCGGTGGCTTCGGCAGGTGACGGCCGGACTGGCTCGGGCCGGCTGGGTCAGGGCTGGGTCGGTCCGAGCAGCGGGTCGAACTCCGCGATCCAGTCGATCAGCGTGTTCGCGAGGTGGCGGTGGGGCATGACAACCTCCTGCTTGTGCTCCTGCGCGGGCGGATCAGCCGGCGAGGGTTCGGTAGCGCTGGATGGCGGCGGCGGCGAAGACGATCATGATGCCGACTGACCACGCCACCGCCTGCCAGAGCCAGTGGGTGACCGGGCCGCCCTCGAAGAGGGCGCGCACGGCGCCGACGGTGACGCTGAACGGCTGGTTGCGGGCGAACGGCTGGAGCCAGCCGGGCATCGTGGCCACCGGCACGATGGCGGAGCTGGCGAACATCAGGATGAAGAACGGCAGGATGCCGGCGACCTGGGCGGTTTCCGGGTCGCCGGCGGCCAGGCCGATCGCCGCGTACATCCAGGAGAACGCGTAGCCGAACAGGACGATGAGACCGACGCCGCCGACGATCGAGGGGATCGGGGCGTGGAAGCGGAACCCGACGGCCAGGCCGAGCCCGATCATCAGCGCGAGCGCGAACAGGCTTCGGGTCAGGTCAGCCAGGGTCCGGCCGGCCAGCACCGCCGACCGGGCCATCGGTAGGCTCCGGAACCGGTCGATGATCCCGCTTCGGATGTCCTCGGCCAGCCCGATCGATGTTGTCATGCCGCCGATGAGGACTGCCTCCAGGAAGACCGCCGGCACGACGAAGTCGACGTAGCGGGCCCCCGGGATCCGGATGGCGCCGCCGAGGACGTAGCGGAAGACGATGAGCAGCAGCGCCGGCTGCACCGAGCTGAGCAGCAGGAGCTGGGGTGTGCGCAGGATCCGCAGGAGGTTCCGCCGGGCCACGCCGAGCGTGTCGCGCCCGCCGAGGGCCAGCCGGCCCGCCCGGTTAAGGGCCGCGGGGCGAACAGCGGGGAGCACGGCGTGGGTCATCGTCCCGCCTCCTTCGCGTTAGTCGAGTGGGTGTCGGGCGACCCGGTGAGGGTGAGGAACACGTCGGTCAGGGTCGGGCGGCGGATGCCGAGGTCGGCCAGCTCGATGCCGGCGTCGGCGAAGCGGGTGCCGGCCGCGATGAGCAAGCCGGTTCCGCCGCCGGTCGGGACCCGCAGGCGCTGGTTGTCCATCTCCACGCGGGGGTCGGCGCGGGCCAGCTCCCCGAGCAGTGTCGCGGCCGCGCCCAGGTCCGCCGCCCGGGCCACCCGGGCTTCCAGGACGTCGCCGCCGGCGGACTTCTTGAGCTCGTCGGGGGAGCCGGCGGCGATGACCCGGCCGTTGTCGAGCACGGCGACCTGGTGGGCCAGGCGTTCGGCTTCCTCCATGTACTGGGTGCTCAGGACGACGGTGGTGCCGGCGGCGACGAGTTCGTCGACGAAGGCCCACAGGTCGTTGCGGGTACGCGGGTCGAGGCCGGTGGTGGGCTCGTCCAGGAAGAGCACCGGTGGGCGGGCCAGCAGCGCCGCGCCGATGTCCAGGCGGCGGCGCATGCCGCCGGAGTAGGTCCGGACCAGCCGGTCGCCGACGTCGCGCAGCGAGAGCCGATCCAGGACCTCGGTGGCCCGGCGCCGGTAGTCGGCCCGGCTCAGGTGGTACCAGAGACCGACCAGCTCAAGGTTCTCGCGTCCGGTGAGCAGTTCGTCGACGGCGGCGTACTGGCCGGCCAGGCCGATCAGGGGGCGCAGGCGCCCGGCGTCGGTGACCACGTCACAGCCGGCCACCGTGGCGCGCCCGCGGTCCGGGCGCAGGAGGGTGGTGAGGATCCGCACCAGCGTCGTCTTGCCGGCGCCGTTGGGACCCAGCAGGGCGCACACGGTGCCGGGTTCGACCGCCAGATCCACCTCGCTCAGCGCGACGGCGGAGCCGAAGGACTTGCTGACCCCGTCCAGGGTGACCATCGCCCGGGTGGTGGCCGGCGCGCCGAGGGGGCTCATGGAACCAAGCGTGATCTTCCGCGGGAGGCGAAACGACTGCCGGACGTCCCTCTCCCGACGGCCGTACGTCACGCCGCCGCTGGACCGGCCGGCGCGGCGGAGTCAGGGGCGGTAGACGGCGCCGTCGGTACGCTCGTCGCCGCCCCAGACAAGGAGCGCGCGGCCGGTCCAGACCACGGTCGGCGACTGGCGCCCGCGCAGCGGGGAGAGCGGGAGCGGGCTCCACGACCGGGTGGCCGGGTCGTAGGCGGCGCCGCGCGCGGCGGGGACGAACCCGCCGCCCCTGAGCTGCCCGCCGCCCCAGACGAGCAGGCGGCGGCCGGTCCAGGCGGCCGCGTGCCCGACCCGGCCACCGCCGTCGGGCGGCAGCGCTTGCCAGCGGTTGGCGGCCGGGTCGTAGGACAGCGGGGCGTCGGGCAACGTCGAGCGATGGGCGTCGCCACCGCCGACGAGGAGCAGCTCCCGGCCGTCCCACGTCAGGGTGGCCCCCGTGCGCGCGGCCGGCAGCGGCGCGATCAGGCGCCAGGACCGGGTGCGCGGGTTGTACGCGGCCGCGTCGGCGAGCGCGGCCGCCCCGATGTCGACGGAATGGCCGCCGCTGTCGAGGACGGTCCGCTCGCCGCTGGTGCCACCGGCGATGACCAGCTCGGTTCCCGTCCAGGCACCGGTGGTGAGGCGGCCCACGAGCGGGGAGCGCGGCAGCGCGGCCCAGCTGTCGGTGGCCGGGGTGTAGGCCGCGCCGGTCGCTTCGGCGCCGGCGCAGCAGCCGCCGCCCCAGGTCAGGACGGCCGTGCCAGTCCAGACCAGGGCGAAGCCGCCGAGGTGAGCCGCCGTGACGTCGGCCAGGGTTCGCCAGCGGTTGGCCGCCGGGCTGTATGCCGTGTGGAAGGACGCGCCCAGAACAATCATCTCGCTTCCCGTCCAGACGCTTTCCAGCTCACCCTCGTAACGGCCGGGGCCGCCCGGCGGCGGAGGCGGCAGCCGCCGCCACCGGTTAGTGGCGGGATCGAAGGCCGCCGCGGCGGTCGACGGCGGATCCGCGTTCGCGACGATTCCCGCGATGATCATCTCCTGGCCGTCCCACAGCCCGGTCGATTGTTCCAGGGCGGGAAGCGGAGCCCTGGGAAGGCTCGTCCAGCGGCCGCCGGCTGGGCCGCCGGTAGACGGACTGCTCGGCGGGTGCCCGGCGGATGGTGTCGGACCGCTGGGGCCGGCTGGACTGGGCGAAGGCCCGCCGCGGCCCGGTGCCGAGGTCACATGGGCGGCCGAGCCGCCGCAGCCCGCCACGGCGAGCGCGCCGGCGAGGAGACCAGCGAAAAGGACGACGCGAAGACGGTGGAGGGAAGGCGTCATACCGTCATCGTCGGCCCGCGCCCAGCAGCGCCGGACCGGTCCAACCGCCGTTTCTCGAGCGACATCAGTCCCGGCGATGGTTTCCTCCCGGCATTCATCTGGGCGTGGTGGGCAGTCGACGGCTGAACCACTGAATAGGTCCATCCGAGGCAGGCGGTCGCGATCGTTGCGGCGGGCCGGATGTCGCCTCCGCGTACGGCCTTTCGCTCTGGCCGACGGAACAAGGGGTGGCAATTCTTGAGAATCAGCTTTGTCCGTAGGTGAGGAGCTGGCTATGGCGCCCGGCCGTCCGATGGCGACGACTGTGCCCGCCCCGATGCCGGGTCGAGGCCGTACCTCCGGCGCGGCTGGTTCCGGCACGACGGGTCCGGGGATGGCCGGATCCGGGATGGACCCGCCCCGGTATGGCCGGTTCCGGGACGGCCGCGCCGGCCGACCGGATCGGGCCGTCCGGCCCGACCGTCACCCTCGCCCCGGCGGGACGACCCAGGCGCGGCTGTCCATCACCACCGCCGGCGTCCAGAGCGGTTGCGGGCAGATCCGCGCCGTGACCGGCCCGCGGATCTATCCCCCGGCCAACCGGGGCGCGATGTTCCTTCGCTTCCCCGGTGAGCGGCCGGCCTGCGTGAATCCCGCCGTCCACCAGATGACCGTCACCGCCGTCGGCTGCCTGGCCACGGGGCAGGGGCCCTGCGTCCTCGGCCGGCGCGGCTGAAGCCCCTGTCACCGGTCCGCGGCGGGTGGGCTCGGAGCCGGGGAGCCGGACCCGTCCGGCTCCGGTCCGCGGTCCGGGGGACGGGAGCACTCGTAGGCGGCGACGGCGGCGGGCAGGGTGGGGAAGAGCAGGTCCGGGCCGATCGTGCCGGTCAGTCCGTAGGCGGTCAGGTCGTCAAGCAGGTCCTGCTTGACCCGGGCCAGCGCGACCACGATGCCCCGCCCGGCCAGCTCTGCCCGCAGTTCCTCCAGCGCGTCCAGCGCGGTGATGTCGACCTCGACGTTCGCCTCGACGTTCAGGATGAACCAGTCCACCGGGCCAGCGGCCGCTTCGACCGCGGCCAGCGCTCGTCGCTTGAAGTCCTGCGCGTTGGCGAAGAAGAGCGGCGAGTCGTAGCGGTAGACGACGAGCCCGGTGATCATGCGTGCGTTCGGGTAGTCGTCGATGTCGTGCATCCCGTCCAGGCCCGGCACCCGGGCGAGGATCGCGTCGTGCGGGCGGGCGACCCGGGCCAGCAGGTCGGCGAGGGACATCCCGACCGCGATCAGAATGCCGTACAGGATGTCGAAGACCAGCACCCCGGCCACAGCCACCAGCGCCAGTGCCAGTTCGCTGCGGCGGAAGCGGGCGAGCCGCCGGAAGCTGGGCAGATCGATCAGGCGGGAAGCGGCGTAGATGACGATCGCGCCCAGCACGGCAGTCGGGAAGATGGACAGCACTGGCCGCAGGAACAGCAGCACGGCGACCACGGCGCCCAGGGCGACCAGTGAGTACAGCTGGCTTCGGCTGCCCGCCGCGGCGCCGACCGCGGTCCGGCTGCCGCTGCTGCTCACCGGGAAGCCCGACAGCAGCCCCGCCCCGACGTTGGCCGCTCCCAGCGCGAGCAGCTCCTGCTGTGGGTCCACCTGGTAGCCGCCTCGGCTGGCGAAGGCGCGGGCGGTCAGCACATTGTCGGTGTAGCCGACGAACAGCATGCCCAGCGCCGGCGCGAACAGGCGGGAGAGGTCACCCGGCGCGGGCAGCGTCGGACGCGGCAGACCGGCGGGGATGTCCCCGACGACGGCGACACCATGGGCCTTCAGGTTGAACACACTTACCGCGGTGGTCGCCAGCAGGACGACCAGCAGCGCGCCCGGCGCGGTCGGCCAGCGCCAGCCGACGAGAACCAGGAACGCCAGCGCGGCGCCGGCCAGCACGACCGTGCCGACCTGCACCTGGTCGACGTTCCGCAGGAACGACGCGAGCTCGGCATACAGCGTGTCTCCGTGTACGGGCACCCCGGTCGTCCGGCGCAGCTGGCCGGCAATCATGATCAGGGCGACCCCGGTCAGGTAGCCGACGAGGATCGGCTGGGAGAGCAGGTCGGCGACGAACCCGAGCCGTAGTGCCCAGGCGGCCACGGCCATCAACCCGACCGTGACCGCGAGGGCGGCCGCCAGCACCGCGTAGCGTCGCGGGTCACCGGCGGCGAGGGGAGCGACCGCCGTGGCGGTCATCAGCGCCGTCGTCGACTCGGGCCCGACCGACAGCTGCCGGGAGGATCCGACGAGCGAGTAGATCGCCAGCGCCGGCAGCGTCGCCCACAGCCCCGCGACCGGCGCCACTCCGGCGACGCTCGCGTAGGCCATCACCTGGGGGACGAGGTAGGCCGCGACGGTAACCCCGGCGAACAGGTCTCCCGGCAGCCAGGATCGTCGGTATCGACGGGGCCAGGACAGCCCGGGGAGCAGCCCAGGCAAGCCTCTTCGGCCGTCGGGCCGCCGGTGCTGGAGCTTCCCCGCCAGGTCCATGCCCCTCTCCGCGGTCGTCCGTCAGGCCAGCGTGGCCCAACGCTCCGGGCGATCAACATTGGGGCGATCAACATACGGGCGACGTCGCGCCGAGTCGAGCGGTCGCGACCGGACGGCCGTCCGGCCAGCCGGCTCACCCGGGAGGACGGCGGCAGGTTCTACCCGCGCCGACGGTCCTGATGGAGCCGCGACAAGCCGGAGTCGGCGGTCCCGGGGCTCCCGTCACCTTCGGTCGACGGCTCCGGTGCCCGGACCGATGGCGGCGGTCGGCTCCGGGTATGGGGGAGCCGGATCCGGCGATGCCGCGGATCGTCTCCGCCGCCACGTCCCGGTCGCCCGGCTCGACGAGCGGGCGATGTTCGGTCCGCCCGTGTCCACGCTGCTCACGGCGGCGGCCGACGCCGAGATGCTCGTTCTGGGCGCGACGGGGATGACCTCGGGCACGCGGACGCTGGCCGGTTCGGTCAGCCTGGCCTGCGCCCATCGGGCGGCGGTGCCCGTCGTGGTGGTGCACCCGTCGCCGCCGGCCAGGAAGGGGGACGCCGGACCCGACGCCGACCCGCCGGCCCGCCTCCGGAGATCGTGGTCGGGATGGACGGGTCTCGCTCCTCGATCGACGCCCTGCGCTGGGCGGTGGCGGAGGCGACGCTGCGGCGGGCGCCGCCGCGGATCGTCCACGTGTCGCCGACCCAGCCCGACGAAGCCCCGCCCGAACAGAGGGAGGTGCCCGCGCCGGCGGGGAAGGTCCCGAACCTGGCGGCGGTGCGGGCCGAGGTCGACGATCAGCCCACCCTCGAGACGTCCAGCGACGTCCGGGTCGGGCATGTCGCCGACGAGCTGATCCAGGCCGCCGCGAGCGCCCAGTTGCTCGTCGTCGGCGCTCGCGGCGGCGGTGGCTTCGACGGCCTGCTGCTCGGCTCGATCAGCTCGCAGTGCGTGATGTACGCGCCCTGCCCGGTGGTCGTCATCCGCTGACCGGCGGGAGCAGGAAGGTCGTGGGGACCGTGACCGTGCACCCGTGGGTATCGCGCTATGAGGGGCCGAGGGCATCCACCTGGCGGCCATGGCCGGCTCGGTCGACCTGATCCAGCGCGGCTTCGCCGGGGTCGAGACCAGGGCCGACACCCTGCATCTCAACCCGTACTGGCCGGACGGGGCCGGTGCCCTGGAGCTCGGGCTGACCTACCGGGGCCACTCGCTGACGCTCTCCGTCCAGGACGGGCGCATCCAGGTGTGTGCCGCGCCCGGCGCCCACCGCCCGATCCGGGTCCACTGCCGCGGCGAGACCCGGACGATCGGGCCGGGCGGCGGCGTCACCTTCCCGTTGCGCGAAAGCCCCAGCTGATGTCGGCCGCGGCCGGGAATGCTCTGAGGGTCTTTCGCGCCGCGGCGTGGGCCCGAACGGCCCGTTCATCGGCGTGGTCCGGGGCGCACATACACAGCGGAAGATTCACGACGTTGCACGGAGGCGACAGACGATGGCCAACATCATGCGCGGCCGGCACTCCCACCCGGAATGGGCGGACATGTTCAACTGGCCGTTCTCACCGGAGGGCTGGATGGCGACCACGGAACGCATGTTCGGTCGCGAGGGCCTCATCCGGGTGGAGGAGTTCACCGACGGAGACACCGAGGTCGTCCGGGCCGAGCTGCCGGGCATCGACCCGGCGAAGGACGTCGAGGTCACCGTCACCGACGGGATGTTGTCGCTCCGGGTGGAGCGGCGGGCGGAGAGCCGGGAGAAGGCCGGCGACACCTACCGCTCCGAGTTCCGTTACGGCGCGATGCACCGGACGATGCCACTGCCGAGCGGGGCGAAGCAGGACGAGCTGACCGCCACCTACGCCGACGGGATCCTGGAGATCCGCGTCCCGGTGACGGCCACACCCGAGCCGCATCGCGTCGAGGTGAAGCACGCCTGAACCGGTGAGTCCGCCGCAGGGTGTGAGCGGTGAGCCGGGTCGACAGTGCACAGCGCTCACCACCCTGGCGGCGAATCATGGTGTCAGTCGACCGTGAGGATCGGCCGCCCGGCCCCACCAGGGCGACGTCCCGGTCAGGAACAACGCCGAGAGCGCCAGGACCGCGACGAGCCCGGGCAGGATGAACGCCAGACCGCCGGCCAGGGCCCCGCCCCACCCGCGTAGCCGCCAGGCGCAGTAGCCCGCGCCCCATCCGCGCAGCCGCCAGGCGCAGTAGATCGACACCTGAACGCCGTGTCGCTCGGGCAGGTCACGCCGGGCCCGGTCGTGCACACCGTGGCCGCCGTCGGCTACGCCGCGGCGGGCGTCGGGGGCGGCCTGCTCGCCGCCGCGGTCGCGTTCACCCCGTCCTTCGCGTTCATCCTGGGCGGCGGCCGCCACTTCGACCGCCCGCGAGTGGACCCGCGGACGCGCGTATTCCTCGACGGGGCGGGCCCCGCCGCCCTCGGCGCCATCCTCGGCTCCGCCGTCCCGCTCGCCCGCGCCCTTGCGGAGGCCTGGCAGTTCGCCATCCTGGCCTGCGCCGTCCTGATGCTGCTGGCGACCCGCCGAGGCGTCGTCCTCACGCTGCTGGCCGCGGCCGCGGCCGGGGTCGTCGCGGTCGCGGCCGGGGCGCACTCGCCAACCCGACGGCCCGGTCCGGCCGGTCCGGCCGGTCCGGCGTCGGGAGCCGACGAGGTCACCGTCAGGCGTGCACGCGGGCCGCGCGCCCGGTGGCGGCCTCGATGTCGGACGCCGCCGCGTCAAGCACCTTGTGCGCCAGCTCCGACAACGCCCGCGAGGTCGCCACCTCGTCCCCGATCTCAGGGATCTCAGCGTCATCGGGATGCCGCCGGGCGCGCCCGACCGCGCGCAGTTCACGGTCCGCGCCCGAGCGCAGCACCGCCTCCGCCCGAGTGTGGCCGTCCTCCTCGCTGAGGAACAGCTCGACCGTCCAGGTCTTCGATCGGATCATCAGATTTACCGCCTCTCCTGCACTGAACCCACTCCCCGTGATTTCCGGAAACAGGACCCGTCGAGCGGATGTCTCTTGACCCCCGGGTAGTCCGGCTCGGGGATTGGCGCTGGTGGGTGAGAGAAACCTACCGCCGCTTTGGTGGCGGTCAGTAGACGCACGGTGCGCGGCTTTCTTTCTCCGCTTCTCCCTGCCGTTCAACCAGGCTTCCCTCACCCACTGTAGTCCTACCCGTATCCTCCTTGATCAGACTTTTCTGTAGTTGTTTCCCATGAAGTCCTTCGCTGATCAGGTCCGGATCTCGCCGACCGGTTCGGGTGGCGCGGGTCGCCACGGTCTCGGCCCAGGCGTGGGCGCGGTCGGTCTCCCCGGCGACCAGCGGACCGCGGGTGTCGGTCACCCAGAAGCTCTCCGGCCGCGTGGCCTCGCTCAGGCCGAGCCGCCGCAGGCGGCGCGCGGCGCCTCGGGCGGCGGAGCCGGGTACCCCGCGCTCCTTCACCCTGGTGTCGAACGTGGCGAATGGCGTGCGGCGGTCGTCCCGCCCCAGCATCCCCAACCATTCCCGGATGCCGATTCCCGGCGACACCAGACCGTCGGGGCTTGGCTCCCGGCATTCTGGCGGGAGGCTATAGCCGCTGCTGGGACCGCATCTCGGGCTGCGTGGCAGGCCGCCGGCGGGCGGTCGAGTGGGATTGATGGGTCGATACCCGGGAGGGCACATGCCGCGCAAGGTGCTCAGCCCTATGCACCCCCAGTCCTGGCGACCGCCGAGTGATTCGGTATCTTTGTGTGTCTATCCGAGCACTTTGCATGCCATTTCAGCTCTCGGTATACCAAGATTATTACACTAGGTACTGACGGGTTACTTAGAGTGTGCCCCCGGCAGGAATCGGACCTGCGGCCTACCGCTTAGGAGGCGGTCGCTCTATCCACTGAGCTACGAGGGCGGGATCTGCCTGGGCGCGCGGTACGCGCCTGAGGGAAGCGTACCGATTCGGGCGGCGGGGAGACGAGCCCGCGCGGCGGGCGTTGGCGAGATGGGAGCGTCTTGCCCCCGGCGACGCCCCGCCGGCCCGGAGTGGCCCGGCCAGCGATCGGACGCGACCTGAGTCCGGACGCGCCCGGACCGGCCCAGGGCCAGTCAGCCCGGCGGTCAGCCCATCTCGTTGGCCATACTCACCAGTTCCTTGCATTTCGGGCAGATCGGGTACCGCGACGGGTCACGGACGGGCTCGAACTTGTAACCGCAGAGCGCCGTCACCCGGCCGCCTTCGATGGCCGCGCGAGCGATCTCCTCGCGCCGCGCGTAGTGCGCGTGCCGGTCGTCGTCGCCGGTGTTCGAGCGCGTGGTGTCCGGGGCGATCTGAGTGGTGCTCATAAGGCTCCAGTGTAGGTGCACAGCGCCCGGGCGCCGCTTGGCCGCCTGGCTCCCGGTCCAGAGTCGTCTTCGCGACAAACCTTGACAGTCCGCTGCAACAACATCCGGCGGGGCCGCCCGCGGCGCGTTGATCCGAGCGGTCGGACGCCGTATCCCGCCCGGACCTGCGCGGCTCGGGATGAACGTCCGGCGACCGCCCGCGCTCCGGCCGGACGCCGGTGGCCGCCACCGGTGGCCGCCACCGGTGGCCGCCACTGGGCAGAACCACGACAGTGCCACGGGTGGCAACCCCGGATGACCTTCTGCGCCTTGGCCGCGACGTCGTACTCTTGACGGGACGAAGGAGCGCGGTGACAGCACTGATCGACAGTACGGAGATGTACCTCCGAACCCTCTTCGAACTGAGGGAGGAGGGCATCCCGCCGCTGCGTGCCCGTTTCGTGGAGCGACTTCACGTCAGCGCACCGGCGGCAAGCGAGTCGACGTCGCGACTCGCCCACGAGGGTCTGGTCTCCCTGGCCGACGACCGGACGGTGCAGTTCACGGAGAAGGGGCTGGCCCGGGCGACCGCGGTCATGCGAAAACACCGCCTGGCCGAACTTCTCCTCACCAAGGTCATCGGCCTTGAGTGGTCCCTGGTCCACAACGAGGCGTGCCGGTGGGAGCACGTGATCTCCGACGAGGTGGAAGCGCGTCTCACCGACCTGCTCGGCGATCCCGGCCGTTGCCCGTTCGGCAACGTGATCCCCAACGGCCGGAATGAGACGGCGACCACCGGTCCGGTCGTCCCGCGCAGCTTGCTCGGCGCGGCCGACCGGAGCCGTCTGAACGCGACGCCGGTCACGGTCGAGTGGATCTCCGAGCGGCTGCAGGCGGACGAGGCCGCGATGCGCCGGCTGCGGGACGGCGGGGTGGTGCCGGGCAACCGGCTCACGGCGCTGGCCCGGGGGGACGTCATCGAGGTCCGCCCGGCGGACGCGAAGGACGCCGAGGACGTCGCGCCGGCCGAGCTGCCCCGGTCGGCCGCTGGCCTGGTCTACGTCAGCGGCGCCTGAGCGACCGCGCAGCACGTGGGGCGCCCCTCGGGGCGCATGCCGAGCGCCTTCGAGGCGCCGCGGGCTCCGGCCCCGGCGTCGGCGCCCGCGGCGCCGTCCGGCGCTCACCGCCTCGGCCGCCCAGCGCCTCGGCCGCCCAGCGCCTCGCCCGCTCACGGGCCCGGCCGGGTCACCGGGCCCGGCCGGGTCACCGGGTCCGGGCGCTCACGGGGCCCGGCCGGACGCCGCCCTTGAACTGCGTCCACCACACGCCCTCGACCCGGACGACCGCTCCGGAGTGCGGCGCGTCGATCATCTTGCCGGCGCCGACGTAGATCCCAACGTGGTAGAGGTCGTCGCCGAAGAAGACCAGGTCACCGGGCACGAGCGCGGCCCGGGTCACCTGCCTGCCGGTCTGCCACTGGTCGCCGGTGTAGTGGGGGAGCGCCACCCCGGCCTTGGCCCACACCCACTGGGCGAGCCCGGAGCAGTCGAAGGTCTCCGGCCCGGCCGCGCCCCACACGTACGGTTTCCCCAGCTCGGCATAGGCCGCCTTCACGGCCGTCGGCGCGCCGCCCGAGCCGAGGACGAGCGGCGCCGGGGCACCGCTCACCTTCCCGGCGGCGAAGCTGGCGCTGGCCGCGCCGACTCGGGCCAGCTCCTGGCGCAGACCGCCGGCGGCCGCGCCGGCCGCGGCCTGGGCCGCCGCCGCGGCCGCCGCGGCGGCGAGGTCGCGCGCCCGCTGGGCGGCCAACGCCGCCGCCCGGGCCCGGGCGGCCAGCTCGTTCTGGCGGGCGATGAGCCGCCGCAGCAGGGCCTGCGCGCTGGCCGCGTCGTTCTCGATCTTCTTCTTGTGGGCGGCCAGGGTGCCGAGCTGGGCCCGCTGCCGGGCCGCGGCCGCGTCGGCCGTTCTCTGAACCTGGGCGAGCGTCGAACGGGCCGTCCGCAGCTGACGCTCGGCGAGGGCCCGGCGGTCGGCCAGGGCGTCCAGAAAGCCAGCCCGGTCGAGGACGGTCCTGGGGTCGCCGCTGACGATCGCGGCCAGCGTGGTCAGGTCGCCGGCGCCGCCGGCGGCGGCCACGGAAAGCTGGCGGCGGCGTTTGACGGCGACGTTCACAGCGGCGGTGGCGCGTTTCACGGCGACGCTTGCCGTCCGGGCGTCCACCTGGGCCCGGGCCAGCGCAATTCGGCCGGCGTCGTATGCCTCAGCGGCCTTTTCGGTGTCCGTGTTGAGGCGGCCGAGAGCGCGTTGGGTGGCGGTAATGTCGGCGGCGACGGCGGCCGCCGACCCGAGCCCATTGTCGGGGAACGGGACGGCCTTCGCCGGGGTGGCGCCGAGACTCAGGAAGCCGACGCCGAGGAAAAGCGAGCCCGCTGTCACGCCGCCGGCCAAAGCGAGGAAGATGTCGGCCGGGCGATTGAGGGAATAGCTTGCGTGTCGGGTCTGGGTAGGTTTAGGGCGTTTCGAGCAGACTGTAAGAGGGGAACGCCGGCCCGTAGTCGCGGGTATGCGCACGACGCCGGACGTTAACCTTCCGCGACTGTAGGGTCACGTAAGCGCGCCGTTGGCGACGGAGAGCGATATGATCCACACGATTGAGTACCCCACTCGAGCCACAAGTAGCCCAATTCAGTGATTTCACACTAGGGAAACGACGAAGACACCGATTCGCAACAGATCCTCTCGACTCTTCGGCCGGAAGGTTCCGGGGCTGGGTCGCTGGCACGGACCGGGGTGATCGCAGTCCGCGCAGGTGCGCGGGGGGAACGACAGGAGAGACATGCCCTTCGATTTTGCCCACGTCGATACCGGGGCTACCGCATGGCTGCTTGCGGCCAGCGCCCTGGTGTTGGTGATGACGCCGGGCCTGGCGTTCTTCTACGGAGGAATGGTCCGGTCCAAGAACGTCCTCGGAATGCTGATGCAGAACTTCTTCTGCATGGGCATCGTGAGCGTTTTGTGGGTCCTGGTGAGCTACAGTATCGCCTTCGGTGGCGATAACAAGATCATCGGTGGCTTCCACTTCGCACTGCTCAACCACATGACCGAGCAGGTTCCCGGTTACACCGACGCCATCGCGCAGGGCACGCCCCCGCTGGTGTTCGTCGCCTTCCAGCTGATGTTCGCCATCATCACCCCCGCCCTGTACACGGGCAGCACGGCGGACCGCTGGAAGTTCGGCCCCTTCGTGCTGTTCACGGCGCTGTGGTCGATCCTGGTCTACGCCCCGGTCGCGCACTGGGTGTTCTCGCCGACCGGCTGGCTGTTCAAGCGGGGCGCGCTCGACTTCGCCGGTGGGACGGTCGTGCACGCCAACGCCGGCGCGGCCGCCATCGCGATCGCCCTCGTCCTGGGCAAGCGGCGGGGCTGGCCGGGCGGTGACTTCCGTCCGCACAACGTGCCGTTCGTCCTGCTCGGCGCGGGTCTGCTGTGGTTCGGCTGGTTCGGGTTCAACGCCGGTTCCGAGCTGCACGCCGACGGCGTGGCCGCGGCCGCGTTCGTCAACACCAACACCGCCACGGCGGCCGCCCTGCTGGGCTGGCTGATCGTCGAGAAGCTGCGGGACGGCAAGGCCACCACACTGGGCGCGGCCTCCGGCGCGGTCGCCGGCCTGGTCGCCATCACCCCGGCCTGTGGTTTCGTCTCGCCGGTCGGCTCGATCTTCATCGGCCTCATCGCCGGTGCCGTCTGCGCCCTGGCCACGGCCATCAAGGGCAAGGTCGGGATCGACGACGCCCTCGACGTCGGCGCGGTCCACCTCGTCGGTGGCATCCTCGGCGCTCTGCTGATCGGCTTCTTCGGCACCACTGACCTGAACACGGCCAGCAAGGACGGCCTGTTCTACGGTGGCCCGTGGAGCGTGCTCGGCGAGCAGGCGCTGGCGGTCCTCGCGACCGTCGGGTACTCCTTCCTCGCCTCGCTGATCATCGCCTTCCTGATCAACCTGGTCTGGAAGATGAAGATGACGCCGGACGAGGAGGAAGTCGGCATGGACGAGGTGCTGCACGGCGAGTCGGCCTACCAGTTCACCTCGCTCGGCGGCGGTTCGCACCTGTCTGACCTGATCACCAGCAGCAAGGCGGCTGAGGAGGCGACGGCATCATGAAGCTCGTGACCGCGGTCATCAAGCCGTTCAAGGTCGAGGACGTCAAGTCGGCTCTGGAGAGCCTGGGTGTCCACGGACTGACCATCTCCGAGGTCCAGGGCTACGGCCGGCAGAAGGGCCACACCGAGGTCTACCGCGGCGCGGAGTACAAGGTCGACTTCGTGCCGAAGATCAAGATCGAGGTCGTCGTGGACGACGACGCCGCCGACGAGCTCGTCACGGCGATCGCCACGGCCGCGCAGACCGGCAAGATCGGCGACGGCAAGATCTGGGTCGTCCCGGTCGAGACGGTCGTGCGGGTCCGCACCGGCGAGCGGGGCCCCGACGCCCTGTAGGGGCCTGACCGGAAAGCTGGCGGACGCTCGGTCCCCGGTCGCGGCTCGGGTCGCGGCGGCCGGTGGGTCGGGCGTACCGCCGGACGGCGAACGTCACCCCGGTCCTGGTACCACCCGCTCAGGTTGGCTGAGTGGCACGATTGAGCACAGCGCAACGAGTACATCGATTGAGCAGCCGGGCGGCGCGCCGACTCAGGTCGGAGCGCCGCCCGCGTTCGCGTGAACGCGAGAAGACGCGGAAAGACGCGGGAAAGGGGCCGGCGCGGTGACGGAGCATCCGGTGGCGGAGCGTCAGGTGGCGGAGCGTCAGGTAGCCGAACATCCCGTGCCCGAACATCCCGCGACCGAACATCTCGTGACCGAACATCTCGTGACGGAGCGGCTGGCCATCGTGCAGGGTCGCACGAGCGATCTCGACGGTGTCGCCGGCCCGGCCCTGCGCCGAGCCCTGGTCGACCTGGCCGACGCCGAGCTGCGAACCCTGTTCGGCGAGCCCGGGCCGGGCGTCGCTCTGGTCGCGGTCGGCGGCTTCGGCCGCGGCGAGCCGGCCTTCGGCTCCGACCTCGACCTCGTCCTCCTCCACAACGGGCGCCGCCCCGACACCTCCGCCATCGCCGACGGCATCTGGTACCCGCTGTGGGACGCCGGCATCGGCCTCGACCACAGCGTCCGCACGATCGACGAGGCGGTGAAGGTCGCCGACACCGACCTCAAGGCCGCCCTCGGCCTGCTGGATGCCCGTACCGTCGCCGGCGACAAGGAGCTGGTCGCGCCCCTGCTCGAGCGGGTCCGCTCCCGCTGGCGCGCCCGGGCCAGCCGACGGCTGCCCGAGCTGGCCGAGCTGGTCGCCGACCGGGCCCGCCGCTTCGGCGAGGTCCCGTTCCTGCTCGAGCCCGACCTGAAGGAGTCCCGGGGCGGGTTGCGCGACGTCCACGCCCTGCACGCGCTGGCCGCCGCCTGGGTCGCGGATAGCCCGGGCGAGAAGGTCCTGTCCGCCTACCGGGTGCTGCTCGACGCCCGGGGCGAGGTCCGCCGGCTGGCCCGCGGCCGCGGCCAGGATCGCCTCCTGCTCCAGGAGCAGGAGGCGGTGGCCGCCGCCCTGGCCTACCCAGACTCGCTCGCGCTGGCCCGCGCGGTCGCCGACGCCGGACGCACCATCTCCTGGACCTGGGACGTCAGCTGGAACCGGGCGGCGGCCACTCTGCGCCCGGCCTCGCGCTGGCGCGGCCGCCGGCCCATCCGCCGCCCGCTGGCCGAGGGCGTCGTCGAGCAGGAGGGCGAGGTCATGCTGGCCCGGGGCGCGGACCCCGGCGCCGACCCCGTCCTGGTGTTGCGCGCCGCCGCGGCCGCCGCCCGGGCCGGCCTGCCGCTGGCCCGCGCGACGCTCGACCGGCTGGCCCGCGCCGCCGCCCCGATGCCCGAGCCCTGGCCGGACGCGGCCCGCGACAACCTGGTCGCGCTGCTGGCCACCGGCCCGGCCGCCGTCCCCGTGCTGGAAAGCCTCGACCAGGTCGGCCTGCTCGTCGCGCTCATCCCCGAGTGGGCGGCCGTGCGCAGCAAACCGCAGCGCAACCCGTACCACCGCTACACGGTCGACCGCCACCTGATGGAGACGGCCGCCGGCGCGGCCGCGTTCACCCGCACCGTCGACCGGCCCGACCTGCTTCTGCTCGGCGCGCTCCTGCACGATCTCGGCAAGGGCTTCCCGGGCGACCACACCGAGGCCGGCATCGCCGTGGTCGAGCGGCTCGGGCCGCGCCTGGGCCTGCCGCCCGAGGACGTGACGGTCATCCTCGGGATGATCCGTAACCATCTGCTGCTCGGCGAGGCCGCCACCCGCCGCGACATCGACGACGTCGACACCATCCGGAGCGTCGCCGAGTCCGCCGGCGGCCCTCGGGAGCTGGCGCTGCTGCACGCGCTGACCGAGGCCGACTCCCGAGCCACCGGCAAGACGGCCTGGAGCCCGTGGAAGGCACGGCTCATCTCCGAGCTGGTCGAGCGGGCCGACGCCGTCTACGCCCACGGCGCGCCGCCGCCCCTGCCCGAGCTGGACGAACGCCAACGCCAACTGCTCGCGCTGCCGGGCGAGCCGGCCGTCGCCGTCAACAAGCTGCCCGACGAGGGCATGTACGAGGTCGTCGTCGTCGCGGGTGACCGGCCGGGCCTGCTCGCCTCGACGGCCGGGGTGCTGGCGCTGCACCGCCTCGACGTCCGCCGGGCCTCGGCGCGCAACCTGGGCGACCGGGCGCTGCTGCAGGCGGCGGTGGCCGCCCGCCACGGCGAGGCGCCCGAGGTCGCCCGGCTGCGCCAGGACATCCGCCGTGCCCTGGCCGGCACCCTCGACATCGAGGCCAAGCTGGCCAGCCGGGAGCAGGCCTACGCCGGCACCCGCCGTTGGACGACGCCGGCCCCGCCCCGGGTCCGCTTCGACGACACCTGCTCGACGACCGTGGTCGAGGTCCGCGCGCCCGACGCGGTCGGCGTGCTGTTCCGCTCCGCCCGCGCCCTGGCCGTCGCCGGGCTGGACGTGCGGACGGCGATCGTGGCCACCCTCGGGCTGGATGTCGTCGACGCCTTCTACATCCGTCCCACCGAGGCGTCTGGGGGCGGCGGGACCGGGGGCGCCGGCGGCGGGACCGGGTATGGCACGGTGGGCGTGGACGCCCGGGTCCCGGCCGAGCGGCGCGGTGAGATCACCGCCGCCATCCTCGACGCGCTGCGGCCGGCCCCCACCCCGGCGCCGGCCGGTGCCGATTAGCCGTTTAGCTGAGTAGCCGAGGAGGAGCCGCGCCGAGCTTCGGGTGCCTCCCCGCCGCCGCGCCGACATGTACCTACAGTAGCGAGACGGCCACCATCAGTCTGAAGGCTCCCGGCTGGGACGGCCGTGGCCCGGCCCGGTGGAGAAGGGCGTCGAGGCGATGGGCGCGGGACCCGGGCGGTGGATCAGCGGCGCGCGAGCGCCCCACTGGAAGAAGTCCTGGAAGAAGTCCTGGAAGAAGCCACAGTGGCCGACGCGGCGGCGGCTGTTCGTCGGCCTGGGGGTGGCCGGCGCGGCCGTCCTCGCCGTGGGCCTGGCGGTGATGTGGCTGGCGGTGCGCGGGTTGGACGCCCGCTCCCGGCTGCTCGCGGCCCGGGCCGACCTCGCCGCCGTCCAGGCGGACCTCGCCGCCGGTCCGGGGACTGCCGGTCCGGGGACTGCCGGTCCAGGGAGCGTCGGCCTGGGGGGCGGCAGCGCGCTTTCGGGCCGGGTAACCGCGATCATCCGAGCCGCGGCCTCGGCCCGGGCCAGCACCCACGACCCGGTCTGGGCGACGGCCGCCGCCGTGCCCGTCCTCGGCTGCCCGGCCCGGGCCGCGCGCGGGCTGACGAGTGCCTTCGACGATCTGGCCCGGACCGGGCTGCCGGGCGTGGCCACGTTCGGGGAGTCTCTCGACCCGAAGGCCGTCCGCCAGGGCACCGGCCTGCGCCTGGCCGCCTTTCGCCAGGCCGCCGGGCCGGTCGCCGACGCCCAGGCCGCCCTCGACCGTTTCGCCACCCGGCTCGCCGAGGTCCCGACCTGCGGGCGCCTGGGCCGGGCCGCCGGCCTGGCCGGCGCGAAGACCCAGGCCCAGGTGGCCGTGGCCCAGATCAGGCCGACAATCGAGAAGATGTCCCTGGTGACCCGGCTGGTCCCGGCAATGCTGGGCGGCACCGGGGGCCCCGGTGCCGGCGGCGGCAACGGCGACGGCGACGGCCGGGCCGGTGGCGCGGTCCGCCACTACCTGCTCATCGTGCAGAATCCGGCCGAGTCGCGGGCCAACGGTGGCGTCCTCGGCGGGTTCGGCGTGTTGACCGTCAGGAACGGGCAGCTCACGCTGGGGGAGATCTCCGGGAACGACAAGGTCCCGACCCTGCCCGACGGCGGCGCGAGCCTGCCACCGCTGCCGTCGAACCTGGCCGCGCTCTACGGCGAGTTCACCCCGGACCGGCTGTGGGTCAACGCGAACCTGACCCCGGACTACCCGACGGCGGCCCGCTTCTACACCGACATGTACACCGCCGGCACCGGGCAGCCGATCGACGGGACGGTGAGCCTGGACCCGGAGACGCTGTCCTACCTGCTCGCGGCCACCCGCCCGGCCGTACTTCCGGACGGGACCGTGATCACCGCGCAGAACCTGGTGCCGCTGGTCGCGTCCCGCATCTACGCGCAGATCCGCGACGGCCACCAGCGGGACAGCTTCATCGCCGAGGTCGGGCGGGCCACCTACCAGGCGGTGGCCTCCGGGGCGGGCAGTGGGCGGTCGTTGCTCACCGCCCTGCAACGGGCCGTCCGGGAGCGGCGACTGGAGATCTCCAGCACGCACCCGGCCGAGGAGACGCTGTTGGCCCCGACGGCGGTCGGCGGTGCCCTGCCGAGCGCGCCCGGCGCCTACCTCGGCGTGGTCACCCAGAACGCCGACGGTGGCAAGCTGGACTACTGGCTGCGGCGCTCGACCGACTACCGGGCCATCCGCCAGCGCGACGGATCAGCCATGGTCACGCTGACCGTCGACGTCAGCAACACCGCGCCGGCGGGCCTGCCGGCCTACGTCCGTCTGCGCGGGGACGCCGGCGCGCCGCCCGGCAACCCGGACGCCGAGAACCTGGTCTGGCTGTCGGTCTACACCGGCCGGGGCAGCGGCGTCCTGGGAGCGACGGTCGACGGAACACCGGTCACCATGACCACCGGGACGGAACGGGACCATCCGGTGGTGGCGACGAAGCTGGCCATCCCGCGCGGGACGACCCGGCGCGTGGTCCTGCGGATCTGGGAGCCGATCGCGTCCGCGCTGGTAGTGCGGCCGCAGCCGTTGATCGCGCCGGAGCGCCTGACCGTCGCCGGGCTGCCGGTGGCCGGCCGCTCGTCGGCCCGCTGAGAAGGAGCCCGGCTCGATTGGCGATCAGCATCACGTTCCAGTCGGCGCGGACGACGCCGCCGATGACTGTCCCTGGACTGGCTGCCCCTGGACAGGGATCATCGCCGGTCGGGTGGCTCGCCGCGCCGCCCGGCGCTCGAGCCAGCGCGGCGTCCAGTTCTTGAGGGCCAGCGCCCGCCGCTCGACGAGGAACCAGCTCGCGGCGCCGGCCAGCGGGGCCAGGGCCAGGAACGACGCGTAGTACGCGACCAGCCCGTGACGGTGGACGCCGTAGACGGCCAGCAGCTGCTGGAGCGGGAAGGCGAAGACGTAGATCCCGTAGGACAGGTCGTGCCTGCGCCCGACCCGCTGGAACGGCAGCCGCGGCCCAAGCCAGATGCACAGGTAGGCCAGCGGCGGGCCGGCCACCATGCCGGCGTTCTTCATCGTGAACCCGCCGGCCAGCACTGTCACCAGGCACAGCGCGGCGGCGGCGGTCGAGACCGGGATCCGGTCCCGGTACAGGTAGAGGACGCTGCCGTACAGGAACAGCTCTGTCTCGGGGTGGTCTTGGGGTGGGCGTCGCCAACCACACAACGCGAGGAAGGATGACATCAACGAGTAGTCAATCTGCTACCCTGCGTGAAAATCCGGCCGCGTGTCGCCGCGTTGCCGGCCGGGGCGCCCATGTCCTCCGTCCCTCGGTCCACCGCGTTGCGCGGCCGGCCGGGACGACGCCGCCAACATCCCTCGCTGTTGGAAGGACCATGCAGTGACCAGACGAGATCGCAGGGGGGCGCGCTCGACGCCCGCGGCGCTCGCCGCCACGCCGGCCGTACAGAAGATCGCCCCCGCGGCCGCTGCCGCCCCGGTGGCGCTGACCGTGGCTTCCGAACCGGCGTCGACCTTGGTTCCGGCTGGTCGGTCCGGACCGGCGTACCGGCCGACCGCGCCTGGGCCCGTCCCCACGCCCACGCCCGGACCGGAGGCCGGGCCCGGCCCTGGGCCTGGCCAGCCGGCCCGGGGCGCGGGGCGGCTGGAGATCGTGGGCTGCGTCGGCGTCCCGATCACCGTCGGCACGATGGAGGACGCGGCCGACCACATCGTCGAGGTGGCCGTCGGCGGCCTCGACCACGGCGTCGACGTCCACCAGTGCTCGGCCCACACCCTGGCCGAAGCCGACCGCAACGACGCGCTGCACGCGCTGCTGTGCCGGGCATCGATCAACTTCGCCGACGGCATGGGCGTCGTGTGGGCCAGCCGGTTCGGCGCCCGCGGCCGGCGCCGCCGCCGACTCGGCCCGTCGGCCGGCCCGGTCCGCTCCGAGCGTGTGCACGGCGCCGGGCTGATGCTTGAGGTCTTCGCCCGCGGCCGGGCCGTCGGCCTGCGCCACTACCTGCTCGGATCGACCCCGGCCGTGCTGGAGCGGATGCGGGCCGAGCTCGCCGGCCGCTTCGGCCCGGACGCCGTCGTCGGGGTGGAAAGCCCGCCGTTCCGCGCGCTGACCGCGCTCGAGGAGCGGGAGCAGGCGAGCCGGATCCAGGCCAGCGGGGCCCACGTCGTCTGGGTCGGGCTCGGCGCGCCCAAGCAGGACTGGGCGGTCGCCCGGCTGGCAGCCGCGGTGCCGGTCGTCGCGGTCGCGGTCGGCGCCGCCTTCGACTTCGTGGCCGGGACGAAGCCGGTCGCGCCGGGCTGGATGAGCCGGCACGGCCTGGAGTGGCTGTTCCGGCTGTGCTCCGAGCCGCGCCGGCTGTGGCGGCGTTACCTGTTCGGCAACGCCCGCTTCGTCTACGCCGCGCTGCGGCGCCGGGCGGAATGCCCATGAGAGTCCTCGTCGCCCACCTGGGCTGGTCGGCGCCGGCGTTGGCGCCGTGACGGGCGGCGCGGCCGGCTACGTCTCGGTACCGCCGCCGCCGCGGCCGCGCCGCCGCCGCTACCGGCCGCGCCGCGTCGGGACCGGCGGCCTGCTCGGCTCCCGGGCGCATCTCGCGCGCGGCCTGGCCGACCAGGTCGTCTCGTCCGGCACGAACTTCCTCACGTCGCTGCTGACCGCCCGGCTGCTCGCCCCGGGCGAGTTCGGCCAGGTCGTCATCGCGATGACGGTCGGCGTGCTGGCTCTCGCGGCCGGGCGAGCCTCGGTCGGCGCGGTGCTGCTCGCCGTGGAGCCGGCCGCCGAGCGCGGGGCCGGGCGGCGGCTGGTCGCGGACGCGCTGAGCGTGTCCCTGCTGATCGGGGTGGGCGCCGCCGTCCTCGGCCTAGCGATCGGGTTCCTGCCCGTCCCGGCGGCGGCCGCCATCACCGCCATTGCCGTCTGGATCCCCGGGGTCGTCGTCCAGGACGCCCTGCGCTACGCCGCCTTCCGCGACTCCGCCCCGGGCCGGGCGCTGCTGCTCGACGTCGTCTGGGCGCTCGCGCAGGGCTGCGCCGTCGTCGTCCTGCTGGGCGCCGGACAGGTCGGGGTGACCACGCTGATCGGCGCCTGGGGCGTGGGCGCGCTGGTCAGCGCGCTAGTGGGGCTCTGGCTGGCCCGGCCGGCGCTGGCGCTGGCCGGCGCCCGGCGCTGGCTGCGCCGGACCCGGGCCCTGCGCGGCTGGTATGCCGGGCAGGAGGTGCTCAGCCAGATGCAAGGCCAGGTCGTGATCTGGGCGACCGGGGCGATGCTCGGCACGAGCGCCGTCGGCGGCCTGCGTGCCGTCCAGACCCTGGTGATGATGCCGGTGTCCTCGGCGCTGGTGGCGATGCAGAGCCTGATCATCCCGGCCATGGCCCGGCGGGCCGCCGGCGGCGACCTGGCCGGCCTGCGGCGCTCGACGGTCCGGCTGACCTGGCTGTTCGGCGGCTGCGCGGCCCTGCTGGGGCTGGTTGCCTGCCTGACTCGCCAGCCGTTCGTCGAGGGCGTGTTCACCAGCCGGTTCGCCCCCTACACGCCGCTGATGTTCCCGGTCGCGCTGACCGCGGTCGGTTTCGCGCTGACGACCCCGGTGTCGTCCGCCTGCCGGGCCCTGCAGGACGCGCGGGGCGTGTTCGCGCTGCAGGCCGCGTTCACCGTGGTCGTCGTGCCGGCCTGCATCCTCGGCGCCGTCGTCGGCGGGATCAGCGGCAGCGCCTGGGGGATGCCGTTGGCCGGCGCCGCCCAGACCGCCGCCTGCGCCTGGGCCTTCCGCCGCCGCCTCGTCACCCCGCCCCTCGCTCCCGCCGCCCGCGCGCTCCCCGCCCGCGCCCCCGCCGAGCTGGGCTGAGCCCGCCGGTCCAGGAGTCGGCGCCGACCGGGACTGGGGCTAGGGTCGCGGGCGCGGCGGTGCCGCTGGGACGGACGGCGAGGGTTTCGCCGGTGGCGGTCGCGTAGACGCGGGCCATGTGGTCGAGAGGGCACGCTGGCCCAGCGGATCAACGAGCCTGACCTGCCCCGGCCGCCCGCCGAGGAGCAGATTGACCGCTTCATTCCAAGCTGGTCGGGCTTGCTGAAACAGAAACTCGGCGGTAACACTCGGCGGGGAAAGGGTGGCCGGAAAACGCCGCCGGTGTCCGCCTTCGCCGGGTCCGCCTGGCCGTCGCGTACTGTTCGAAGGCATGCTGACCAGCGTCGTCCTGCCGACATACAACGGAGAGAGATTCGTCTCATCCGCCGTCCAGAGCGTTTTGGTTCAGGACTATCCGGAACTCGAGCTGATCGCCGTCGACGACGGTTCGACCGACTCGACCAGAGATATCCTGCACAGGTTTTCCGACCCTCGGATCCGGGTAGTGGAACGTGCCAACGGCGGCGTGGCCGCGGCGCGTAACACCGGGATAGAACACGCCACCGGCGCGGCTGTCGCCTTCATCGACCAGGATGACGAGTGGCTGCCGGGCAAGCTGTCCGCGCAACTCGCCGAGCTGCGCCGGGACGGCCGGGTGATGGTCGGCTGCCGGTTGCGCTACGTCAACGCCGACGGCCGCCCGCTCGGCGTCAGCGGCGAGCCGACCGAGGGCCGGGGCGGCGACATCGCCGCCGCCGCCTTCGTCCCGTTCCCGCTCACGGCCGCCGTAGCCTGGACCGACGAGATCCGGGCCGTCGGCGGCTTCGACGAGGGCCTGGTCCAGGCCGTCGCCCCGGTCGACGACCTCGACCTGATGAGCCGGCTGGCGGCGAGGGGCGACATCGTGACGCTGCCCGACATCCTGGGCCACTACCGCATCCACGGCGAGTCCGGGACCGTCGAGAAGTTCTTTGCGATGCAGACCGGGACGGAGTTCCTCAAGGCCCGAGCCCGGGCCCGGGCCGCCGGCTCCGACCTGAGCTGGGAGGCATTCGCCGCCTCCTACCGGCGTTCCCTTGGCCGCCGCCGCGCGGAATACGCCCGGTATTTCTACCGGACGGGCGGACTGGCCATCGCCGGCGGCCGGCGCCTCGCTGGCGCCGGTTATCTGGCGGCGGCGGCCACCCTCGGCCCGAAATACACCGCTCGGCGGCTAAGGCGGCAGCGCGCGCGGGTCTGAAAGAAATAGCGGGATTCTGGGCGGGTCGCCATCGCCCGCCGGTCAGCCGGCCGTAAAAGGGTGCGCGTGTCGCGGCGACCCGAGTCGACGAATGTATATAGTGACGTTCGTCGTCCACTTTATGCGGCGCGTTGTCCTGGTGCGCGCGTGACCCTTCCGCGTCCGCCGAGCGCCTACCTGTGGCCGCGTCTGGCCGGCGGCGGGCACTGCCTGTTCGGCCGAGCGCGGCCGAGCCCGCCGGCCGTCGCCTCCTCAGGCCGGCCGCCACCGCGCCGGTCCCGGCCGGTTGATTCCCCCGACCCTCGTTCCCGCCCTCGCTCGCTCCGATTGGAGAACTCCATGAGCTCCGAACCCCGTTTCGCCAGCTCCCCGGCGGCCCCCGGAACCGACCGAGCCGACCGAGCCGACGCGGCCGACCCGGCCGACCCGGCCGAGCTGCGCGGCCGCTACCTCGATCTGCTGCGCGACGCCCTGACCTTCAACCTGTGGGACGGCCGCGACGGCAGCATGTGGCGCGACGGCAGCCTGACCCGCAAGGCGGTGCGCGTCGCGCTGTCCCGGCGGCGCCTCGAACTGACCCGCAAGCTCCCGCCGGAGTGGCGGGCCGAGGGTCGGGACTGGCCGCGGCTCGCCCACACCATGATCGGGCTGCGGCGGATGGACAACCTGCGCTCCTGCGTCGAGCGGGTGCTGGCCGACGGCGTCCCCGGCGACCTGATCGAGACCGGGGTCTGGCGCGGCGGGGCCTGCATCTTCATGCGCGGGGTGCTCGCCGCCCACGGCGTCACCGACCGTACGGTGTGGGTCGCCGACTCGTTCGCCGGCCTGCCCGCGCCCGACGCCGGCAAGTACGCCGCCGACGCCCGCGACCAGCACCACCGGTACACGGCGCTCGCCGTCCCGATGGAGGAGGTGCGGGAGAACTTCCGCCGCTACGGCATGCTCGACGACCAGGTCCGCTTCCTCAAGGGCTGGTTCCGCGACACCCTGCCCACCGCCCCGATCGAGCGGCTGGCCGTGCTGCGCCTGGACGGCGACATGTACGAGAGCACGTCCGATGCGCTGCACGCCCTCTACGGCAAGCTCAGCAAGGGCGGGTTCTGCGTCGTCGACGACTACGGCAACATCGACGGCTGCCGACAGGCCGTGGACGACTTCCGGGCCGCGCAGGGCATCACCGAGCCGATCACCCGCATCGACTGGACGGGGGCCTACTGGCGCAAGGGCACGCCCGCCACGGCCCGGACCGACGGCACGGGCGCCGGGGTCGCCGCCACCGGGGTCACCGCCACCGGGGTGACCGATGCCCGGGTGACCGACGCCGGGGTCGCCGGGGCGGCGGCGCGCTGAGCGACCCGCTCCGCCCGGGCGCCCAGCAGGACGCCGACCGACCAGAAGAACGGCACCGCCCCGAACGGCGACTCCAGTACGACACCCATCACCGCGCTGGTCAGGATGGCCGCCGGGGCGAGCGTGGCCGCCAGCAGCAGTGGGTCGTCGGCGATGTCGCGGCGCAGGGTCAGGACCGCGCCGATCGCGGCGACCACGATGCCCAGGAACAGCGCGACGCCGACCAGGCCGGTCCGGGCGTACAGGCCGACCAGGTAGTTGTGGGGTGAGCGGACCAGCAGCGAGCCGCTCAGCGCGCTCGTCGCCCCGGCCGCGTTGACGATGTTGACGCCGAAGCCGACGCCGAGCGCCCGGCTGTGGGTCTCGTCGACGTAGCCGAGGACCGCGTGCCAGGCCGTCTCGCGGGCGTGGGTGGTCCCGATCCCGGCACTGTCCAGCGTGTTCGACGGCGGCTGGAGCCCGAAACCGGCAAGCAGCTTCGACCCGGCGGTGGTCATGGGCGCGACCATGCCGAGCGCGGCCACCGCGACCAGCAGCAGCGTGACGGCCGTCAGCCGCCGGCGCTGGCCGCGTCCGCCCGGGTCGCCGGTCCCGATCTCGGTTGTGGCCGCGGCCGCGGTCCCGATCCCGGCCGCGGCGCCGGTCGCGGTCTCGGCGCCGGTCGCGGTCGCGGGACGAGCGCACATGGTGAGCGCGACAGCCGTGACGGCGGCGGCCAGCGCGGCCAGCACCCCGGCCCGCGACGGCATGCTGGCCGACAGGCCGAGGCAGACCAGGACGATCAGGCCGTTGACGGCCCGGCCGCCGCGCAGGAAACGGACCAGGCGCAGCCCGGCGGTGAGCCCGAGCACGGCGCCGTCGAAGTCCGGCCGGAGAGTGAAGATCGTCAGGCCGTGGCTGCCGGGCAGGGCCGGCGTCACCGTCGGGATCGCGGGGATGAGCACGACCAGCGCGACCCAGCTCAGATGAAGCAGCGTCACCGCCGACAGGAAGCGCCCGGTGGCCGCGCGCGGGCGGCGTCCGGCGGCCAGGTACGCCCGTCCGGCCAGGAGCGCGACCGCCGAGTAGGCGTACGGCGTCAGATCCCGCAGCGCGGCCATCGAGTGGTTCCCGCCGCCGGCGAAGCGAGCCAGGACATACCCGGCGAACAGCGCGACCAGCAGTTCCCACACCGGTACCGGGCCCGATCGGGGCCGCCCGGACCCGGCTTCGCCGGCTCGGTCGCGCCAGCGGTTGCCGGGCCCGCCGCCGGGCCCGCCGCCGAGACCGCCGTCGAGACCGCCGTCGAGACCGCCGTCGAGACCGCCGCCGGGCCGCCGGGTGGGCAGGCCGAGCCGGATCACCGCGAAGTGGACGGTCGCCGCGGCGAGCAGGACGTCGGTCAGGAACAGCGGGGCGTAACCGAGGTAGGAGCCCCAGCGGCTGGCTCCGATGCCGAGCGAGGCCGCCAGCGTGCCGGCCACCAGCCGGAACTCGCCCGGCGGCCGTCGCCGGCCGCCGCCGGGTGGGCGCGTGGAATCCAGCGCATGCACGAGAATGGTCCTGTCTGCTGGGGAGGAAACCCCGTTCCGCCGGCTTGGGGGCGCGTTCGGCGCCGGTGGCCACCGTCTGGCCGGGATGGCGGGGGGATGCTGGGGATAGCGGGGATAGCATCTAATAGCTGTTCTGGCTCACCGGCGCCGAGTCTAACGCTGGAAGTCGCCAGAACCCGCGACGAATTGCCGGTGGTCGGGTCCGGGAAATCCGCTGGACTAATCATTAATACAATTCCGGCGCGAAGTGTCCCGAACGGCGGCGACGCGGACACGCTGCCGCCAAGGTCCTAGCTTCGAGCACTACAGGCGCTAGGTTGCCAGGTGTCGGTGCCCTCCCGTCGTGGTCGGCGGAACGGGCAAGGTTCTTCGAACAGGACACACGTGGATCTACGCGATTATCTTTGGCTGGTCGGCCGCCGCTGGCGGGTCATTGTGGGAATGACCCTGCTCGGCCTAGCCGCCGCCGTCGGGATCACGGCGCTGATGACCCCCGTATACCAGGCGCGTACCCGCATGTTCGTGTCGGTCCGGGAGCGCGGCGATATCGCGCTCGCCATCCAGGGCAACCAGTTCAGCCAGGAACGTGTGAAGTCCTACAGCCAGATCATCGCCGCGCCGGTCGTCACCGGCCCGGTGATCGCCCGGCTGCATCTGCCGCTGACACCGGCGGAGCTCGCGGCCAAGATCACAACATCGGTGCCGGCGGACACGGTGCTTATCGATGTCGCTGTCCGTGACCGTTCCGCGGCCACGGCGCGCTCGATCGCCGACGCCCTCGATCGCCAGTTCATCGAGGCGCTCGCGCGTATCGAGGCCTCCAGCGCGGCCAGTTCCCCGGTCGCCGTCACCGTTGTCAGGCCGCCCGACACCTCCGGCGGCCGGGTCTCGCCGAAGCCGCCGTTCAACCTCGGCCTCGGCGCCGCGCTCGGGCTCGTGCTCGGCCTGGCCGCCGCCGTCGCCTGGGAGGCGTTCGACACCCGGCTGCGCGGTCTCGAGGACATCCAGCAGGTCTGCGCCGCGGCCCCGCTCGGGATCATCGGCTACGACCCGGCTGCCCGCTCCTGGCCGATGACCGCGCTCTCGGCGGGCCGCTCGGTCCGGGGCGAGGCCTTCCGCACCCTGCGGACGAACCTGCGGTTCGTCGACGTCGACCGGCCGCCGCGCACGATCGTCGTCACCAGCGCGGTCCCGGCCGAGGGCAAGACGACGACCGCGTGCAGCCTGGCCGTCGCCCTGGCCGAGGCCGGGATGCGGGTGGCGCTGGTCGAGGGCGACCTGCGCCGGCCGTCCATCGCCACCGCGATGGGCGTCGAGGGCGCGGCCGGCCTGACCGATGTGCTCACTGGCCGGGCCGAGCTGTCCGACGTGCTCCAGCCGTGGGGCTCCTCGGACGTCTCGATCCTGGCCGGCGGCCCGCTGCCGCCCAACCCGAGCGAGCTGCTCAGCTCGACCCAGATGACCAGCCTGCTCAGCCAGCTGCGGGACCGCTTCGACTTCGTGATCCTCGACTCGCCGCCGCTGCTGCCGGTGACGGACGCGGCCCTCCTGGCCCGGATCAGCGACGGCGCGCTGGTGGTCGTCCGCTACGGCCGCACCCGGCGCGAACACCTCGAGCGGTGCCTGCACTCGCTGACCTCGATCGGCGCCCGGGTGCTGGGCTCGGTGGTGAACATGGCGCCGGTCCGCTCCGGCTCGGCCTACGGCTACGGTTACGGGTACGAGCGGCGGGCGCCGGTGCCGGTATCGGTGCCGGACCAGGGCGCGGGCGACCCGGCCCGCCCCGAGGCGTCTACAGCTCCACCGAGCCGCTGATCGTGGTGATCGTGCCGCCGCCGACCCAGACCGTGGCGTCGCCGCCGGTCGCGTCGCCGCCAGCCGCGTCGCCGCCGGTCGCGTCGCCGCCAGTCGCGTCGCTCCCGGCGGGTCCGGTGGTCGTGATGCGCACGAGCCCAGCGCGGCCGAGCGCGGCCCCCTGGCTCACGGTGTAGGGCGCGCGGGCCCGCCCGGCGCCGAGCAGCCACTGGGCCAGGGAGCCGTTGAGGCTTCCGGTCACCGGGTCCTCGACCCCGCCGAGCAGCGGGGTGAACGCGCGGACCTCGTAGGTGGCCGGGCCGCCGGCGGGATGCGGGCCGATGAGGCCGACCCCGAGCCGGCCGGCCGTGACCGGCCCCGCCGCCGCGGCGAGCGCGGCGAACGCGTCCGGGCCGGGCCGGCGGACGGCCAGGACGGCCGCGGCCGAACCGAGCAGGACGGCGACCCAGCCCGGCCCGCTGTCGACCCACTGGGCCGCCACGATGTCGCCTGCCCCCAGCCCGAGCAGGTCGGCCAGGGCGGCGCGCACGGCCGCATCGACCGGGCCCGAGCGGATCAGCGGCGGAGCGGCGAAGGCGAGCCCGGTGCCGCCGCGCCGGATCGGGATCAGCCCGGCCTCGCAGCGCTGCACGACCAGCCCGCCGTCGCGCGGGACGCCGCCGGCCGTGAGCCACGCGTGGCAGGTCCCGAGCGTCGGGTGGCCCGCGAACGGGAGCTCGGCGGTCGGCGTGAAGATCCGGACCCGATAGTCGGCCTCGTCGTCCCCGGGCAGTACGAACGTCGTCTCGGACAGGTTCGTCCAGGCCGCGAACGCCTGCATCGTCTCCGGGCCCAGGCCGGACGCGTCCAGCACGACCGCGACCGGGTTCCCGCGCAGCGCCACCGTGGTGAACACGTCGACCTGCTGGAAGGGGAGGCGCATGAGACTCATTCTCACCGGCGGCCCGGGCCGCGACCATCGATTTCTCCGACCGGGCTGCCCCGAGCAAGGGCCGGGGCGTGGCCGGGCCGGCGCCGCCGTCGGCCGGCGGCTCGCCGCCGACCCCGTCGTCAACGACCTGGATGGCGAGCACGCCGCCGTCGCGCCGGACGCTCAGCTCGGCTCGATCGACGCCCGCGTGGGCCAGGACGTTGGTCAGCGCCTCCTGCGCGATCCGGTACGCGGCGAGCTCCACGGCGTCCCCCACCTCCCGGCGCCTCGGCGCGCCCTGCTCGGGGTCGGCGCCCTGCTCAGTGTCGGCGTCGGCATCGAGGCCGAGGTCGGCATCGAGGTCGGGGTCGGGATCGGGGTCGGGATCGAGGTCGAGGTCGGGATCGAGGTCGAGGGTGACCGTCAGGCCGTCGCGCCGCAGGCGTTCGACCAGGCGCGGCAGGTCGCGCAGCCGGGGTGCGACGACGCTCGCGGCCTCCGGGTGCCGGGCCCGGCGGCGATCGCCCCCGGCCGCTGGGCGCAGACCGTCATCATCGTGGTCGCGCACGTCGCGCAGCAGGCGGCGGACCTCGTCCAGCGCCGAGCGGCTGGCCGTCTCGATCGCGGCCAGCGCGTTGGCCGCCTCCTCCGGGCGCCGCTCCAGCACCATTCGCGCCACCCCGGAGCGCACCGCGATCAGGCTCAGGCTGTGGGAGACGACGTCGTGGACGTCGCGCGACAGGCGCAGCCGCTCCTCCGTCCGGGCCAGGCGTTCCCGCTCGGACTGCGCGCGGGCGCGTTCCCGCTCGAGGGCCGCCCGGTGCTCGCGGCGGCCGCGGACCGCGTCCCCGGCGAGCCAGGCCACGTTCACCAGCAGCAGGTGGACGGCGTCGTTGTCGGGCGAGTCGCTGACCAGCAGCCGGATGCCGCCGGCGGCGTCAGCCACGATCCCAGCCGAGACCACCGCGATCAGGGACGTCGCCCAGCGGCGGCGGTCGGCGACGGTGAAGGCGGCCACGGCCAGCACCGGCCCGGCACTGCCGACGAACGGGGTGTAGGTGACGCCGGCCAGCTGCGCGGCGGCGGTCACCGCGGTGACCGCCGCCAGGCAGGCCAGCGGCCAGCGGCGCCGGCAGTGCAGGGGGAGCGCGGCGGCCGCGCCGCACGCGGCGATCGCCGGGCGCGAGCCCTCGGTCGGTCCGTCGCCGAGCAACACCGGCAGGGTGAACGCGGCGAAGCAGACGACGGCCAGGAGGACGTCGAGGGCGTGGCGATGCCGGCGGACCTGGCGGCCCCAGCTGGGCAGCACCCGCAGCCTCCAGTGCGTTCGCGCAGCCTGGCAGAACGGAGCCCTCCGCGACCGGGGGCTCCGCCCATTCTCCCGGTCGCTTCGGGCGAGTGGCCGGCTGCGCGATGCGCGGGCCCGGGCCGAGCGGTCGGGCGAACCTGGCCCACTGGGGCCGCTGGCCATGATCGGAGTGCGGGCCGGGATTCGTCTAAAGGCTACGCTACGTGCTGGACAGGTGTCTCGGGTCCTGCTGGCCGCCGCGCTGGTCCTCCTGATCGCCTACGGGTGGTTCCGGGCCGGGATGCAGGTGCTGGGCGGCCTCGACCCGAACTTCACCGCCAACGCCTGGGGCGGTCCGTCCTATCTGGGCGCGATGGCCTGCCATTACCTCGACTGCGGCCTGGTCATGGCGGTGGCCGCCGGCGCGCTGGATCTTGTTCTGGTTTCCTCGCCGACGGCGATATCGGGCAAGAAGTAGATTTATTGAAATGATATATGCTGGCCTTGAATTGCTCGCGAATGCACGGGTCTGGTTCGGGACGAATCGTGGTGGGATGACCTAGGCACGAACCCGCGAACCGGTATCCAGTGGGAGAAGGTCGTCGGTCATGACTTTCGGGGACGACCCGACCGAAGCTCCCATTTTCAGGTGGGGCGAGATGCGGAAAAGGCTCGGGACCTGGTGGTTCACACGAGCGGACGGATCCGCGGCCGAGGACGGGGTCAGCGACGGTGCTGCCGCGACTGACGCGGCTGAAGTGACTGAAGCCACGAAAGATCGTGTAGGAGGCGACATGAACAGTCTGGACATAGCGCTCAAGGATGCGCTGGAGATCGAGGGGGCGACCGGGGCCGCCCTGGTCGACTTCACCAGCGGCATGACACTGGGCAAGCTGTCGACCAGCCACACTTTCGACCTGGACGTGGCGGCGGCCGGAAACACTGAGGTCGTCCGGGCGAAGCTCCGGACAATGGAGAGTCTGGGCATTCAGGACTCCATCGAGGACATTCTGATCACGCTCGGCCGGCAATACCATCTCATCCGGCTGCTGACAGGGAACAGCGGTAGGGGCCTTTTCCTCTATCTTGTCCTCGACAAGGCGCGCTCGAACCTGGCCCTGGCCCGCCACCGGCTCCGCAACATCGAGACCCGGCTGGACATCTGACGTCAGGCGCGCCGGCCGCCGTCATGACGGCCGCGCGGCCGGCCGTGGCGCCGGGTGGGCTGAGGGCACCGAGAAGTACCCGACGATCCGCGCCCCGGCGTCCGCGAGCTCGGTTGTCGTCAGCCCGGCCATCCGGGCGGCGGCTCGCGGCAGCTCGGCGAGCGCGCCCGCCGTGACGAGCAGGAGGTAGACCCGGGTCCGGATCCCCGCGTAGCCGCCGTAGCTGATCGTGAACGGCGGTACCGTGAAGCAGTTCTGGTCGCTGAGGGTCACGGCGGCGCCGGGGAAGAAACGGCCATTGCCCGCGTTTTGGGCCGGCATCGAGTCGTGGGTCGCCGGGTCGGACCAGTCGGCGCCGATGAGCCACTGGCCGGGCGGCGGCGGTGCGCTCAGCCGCCCGCCGACCGCCATCGACGGGTTCCATCCGTCGTAGTAGGTGTAGGCCGCCGCCGTCAGGCGCGGGCCGCCGGCGCTTGCGCCCGGCCCGTCGACCACCTCCGCCGGCGTGCTCAGCGGCAGGCTGTAGCAGCCGCGCGGAGGTTGCGTACCGCTGGGCGGCGGCGAACCAAGCCCGGGCGGTGGCCCCAGACCGCCGAACGGTCCGGCCGCTCCCGGGCCGCCGGGTCCGTACCCGGGCAGCCCGCCAGGTGGCCCGGGTGGCGGTCCTGGCTCGACTCCGCCGGTGGCGGCGCGCGGCGCGGTCGTCGTCGGCGGAGTCGGATCCGCCCGCCGAGCGTTCGTGACGAGCGCGCCGGCGCTCGCGCCGACGGCGAACGAGCAGACCACGACGACCGCCGCGAGCAGCGCCGTCCGCCTCGGCGGACCCGACTGCCCCAGCCGCCCCGGCGCCGCCCCGTCGGCCCGGGCGACGGGGCCCGGCCCGGCCACCCGCGTGGCCGGCCCCGCCGCCCCCCGCGCTGGGATGCCCGGCAACTCGTTCGGCGGTCCCGGCTCAGCCGATGCCTCTGACTCGTGCGGTGCCTCTGACTCGTGCGGTGCCTCTGACTCGTTCGGCGTTCCTGACTCGTTCGGCGTTCCTGGCTTGTTCGGCGTTCCTGACTCGACGGGCGCCGCCGACCCGTCCCGCGTTCCCAGCCGGTCCGGCGTTGTGGTTCGGTCCGGCGTCGCGAATCGGTCCGGCGTTGTGGGCCGGTCCGGCGGTGCGGGCCGCTCCGATGGCCCTGACCCGACCGGCTCGGCATCCTCGGCCGGCGCCGACGAGCTCTCAGGCCGCCGCTCCCGCGCCGGTTCCTCCTGCGCGGCGTCGCTCGCGGCCCGCACCCGCTCCAGCGCCGCGAGCCACTCAGGCAGGCGCGCCGCGTCGTACGTCCGCGCGATCGTCGTCAGCGTCCGCCGGGTGAGCCGTCGACGCCCGTTGCGCAGGTCGTTCACGGTTGTCTTGGACAGCCCGGTACGCGCCTCGACCGCCCGGTCGTACGAGGCGCCGAGCAGGCCGAGGACGGCCAGCCGCAGCTCTTCCTCCGTCGAGATCGACGCGATGCTCATGGCCGCGCCCGCCTCGCCGCCGTTGCCACCGCCGTGGCCGCCGCCGTCCCCCGATGCCGTCACCCGTTGGTCCCCCCGCGCCCGTACCGGCGACCAGCGCGGCCGCCGTGCCCGAGATTGTCGCAGGTGCAACCATCGCCCGGACGGGACAGGACAGGACAGCCAGGACCGGAGGGTCGTCCGTTTTGGCGAAACGCCGCTTTCATGCCGGATAGCCTGCCTTCGCCGGGGGGCCGGTCACGGGGGGACCGGTAGCGGTCGGTCACCGGGTCCGGATACCTGTCCCGTTCCGGGCTCGGTGGCCGGCGACGCTGTCGGCGCGTACAGCTGTCACAGCCGGTACAGCTGTCACAGCTGTCACAGCTGTCACAGCCGGCACAGCCGGCTAGCCGGTCATCAGGTCGCCCGCCGGGCACCCGCCGGAGCGGCCGGGACGGCGTACCCCTCGAGCGGGGTGGCGATGTACGGGGCGGGCGCCGCGACGAAGGTCAGGACGAGCCGGCCGTGCTCGTCGGTCTCGACCCCGTTCAGCGCGCAGGTGGGCGGGACGGAAAACGCGATCGTGTTGGCGAGATGCACGGCGCTCACGCCCGCTTCGGCCGTCACGACAGACGTCCCCTGCTCCGACCGGACGGTGATGCCGGGGGCCTGGTAGGTCAACGGTGCTCGCTCTCCTTCGGGACGCCTGCCCCGGGGGTGGTCGTGATCCGGAGCCGGGCCACCACGTGGCAGTAGCCCAGCTCCCGGTTCCGCGCGTCGGCCGACTCCGGGTCGCCGAACGCGCCGATGACCTCCCGGGGCTGCCCGTCCGTGCGGGGACACAGGAAGTCCCGCGGGACCAACAGGAAGATCGGGGTCAGGCCAGCGTCGAGCGCGGCCAACCGGGACCTCTTTTCCGCATCAAGGGCCATATCGGGTCTCCTCGCCGATAATCGCCATCTTCCCTCCCGCCTACTTCCGGCTCCGCGGCCGGTTCGCTACCGTGCCGACATGCTGACTACCGTGCTGACATGCTGAATCGTCACCGACGCAATGCGGCAATCAACAGGGGGAAACGAGCTGGACGGCGGGCGCAAAGTGCCATTGCCCCCTCGCCGCGTCCGGCCGGCAGGAGGACCACTACGTGAATGCCAGTAATCCCAGTGCTTTCGGGGCCGAGTTACGGCGGCGACGAGAACAGGCCGGCCTGTCGCAGACAACGCTGGGCGCGCGGCTGCACCGCACCCGGCAGGCCATCTCAGCCTGGGAACGGAGCGTGTCGCTCCCCGATGACCGGGACGCGGAGCGGCTTGACAGTGCGCTGAACGGTCGCGGCGAACTGGTACAGATATGGCGCCGCGCCCGGCTGGTCGAGCGGGCAGTGCGGGACGAAACCGACCTGGCGGAGGTGCTGACAACGAACCGGCGTGAATTCTCGTTCGCCGCCCTGGCTGCTCTGTCCCACGTCGCGGCCACCACCCGTCAGCGCATCAGCGGTCACGGTGACGCGACGGCCACGCTCGCCGATCTGGAGAGCGACGTCGACGAGGTCGCCCAGATATACGGTTCAGCCCCGCCGGCCGAACTGCTTCCTCGGGTCGGCGAACAATGGCAACAAATCGAACGCATCCTCGATGGGCGCCTGTCCGAACAGGCTCGGCGGCGGGCCACTCTGGTCGGCGGTCAGCTTGTCTATTTCCTCGGCCGGTTGGCGTTCAACGTGAACGACATGCGGGCCAGCCGGCGGTTCGCGGAGCTGGCGGGAGCGTACGCCGAGGAGGTGGGTGAGCCGGTCCTACAGCTTTCGGTGGCCGCGCTACATTCCTCGGTCGCGTACTGGACGGGCCGCTACGGGCTGGCGCTCAGCCATCTTGACGCCGTCGCCGGCATCCGCGACCCGTATATGAACGCAAGGATCGCGGCGTACCGGGCCCGCGCCCTGGCCAACCTTAATCGGGTCGGCGAAGCCCGCGCGGCGCTCGACGCAATGGAGGCGGCGGCCGACGACTTTGCCCCATTGCCCGGGGAAACACCGGTCGGCCCGGGCGCAGTCGCCATGTTCCGCTCGGGCATCGGGCTCATCATCGGCGACCCGGACGCGGGCACGTGGGCCGACACCGCGCTAAGCGCCTACCAGCAGGGCGGCGGCGACTACACCGTCGAGGAGTACCAGCACGCCCAGCTCAACCGGGCCATCGCGCACCGGGGCGCCGCGCCGGACACCGCCGCCCTGACCGCCACGGCGATGCTCCACGGCCTGGCCACCCGTCCGACGCACACCGTGAACACAAAGGTGCGCCGCCTGGTCGGTGACCTCTACAAGCACCGTAGCCTGCCGGAGGTCCGTGACCTGACCGACCGGTACCGGGCTCTTCCCGCGGCGGTGGTGGTGTGAGCCCGTCGTCGATTCCCACCCTCACGACGCCCCGGCTCACCCTGCGGGCCATCGAGACGGACGACCTCGACGGCTATACCGCCATCTGGTCGGACGACGAGTTCCGGCGACATATCGGCGGCGGGCCCACGCCGTCACGGGATGCCGTCTGGCACGCGATGGCGGGCAACATCGGATGCTGGGCGCTGACCGGCGTCGGGCCCTGGTCGGTCGTCGAGAACGCGACGGGCGATCTTGTCGGCCGGGCCGGACTCTGGTCCGAGCCGGACTGGCCCGGCATCGAGGCCGTCTGGTTCCTCGGCCGCCCCCGGTGGGGCCAGGGCTACGCGACCGAGGCCGGCGAGGCGTCGATCGGCTACGCCTTCGACCGGTTGGACATCGAGCGGGTGGTGTCCGTCATCAAGCCGGAGAACACGCGCTCGGTCCAGGTCGCCCGTCGCCTGGGCATGGCGGTCGCGAGCCGGGAATGTCTGCACGGCGCCGACCACGACGTCTGGGCCATCAGCCGCGGCGCCTGGGCCGCGCGCCTGGCCACCAGCTGACGGCGTGCCCCGATGCCGACGTGGCCGGCACCGGCGGCCGCGCCAGGACGGCCCGGCGCGGGCGGTCACGCGGGGCGCCGAGCTCGACCGGCTCGGCCGGCGCTGCCCGGGCGATGAGCGTGGCCAGCGCGGCTCGCCTTGGCTCAGCTCGGCCCGGGCGCTGAGCACAACGCCGGCCCGGGCGGGCACGGCCGGCGCGCGGCTTCACCGCGATCGCCCGCCCTTCGGCCGGTCAGAACTTCCAGCGGGTGGCCCCGCCGGGCTCGACCGTGCCCACCGCGGTCGCCGAGTCCACCCGGAGCCGGTAGACGTGCCACGGCGGCGGCCCGGCCGACGGCGCGCTGAACTCGGCGGTCAGGGCCTGGCCGGACTCGTCGACCGACACCGGCCACTCCGGGGCCCAGCGGGCCGCCATCGCGGCGACGGTCGCCGGGTCGGTGACCCGCTCGGCCCGGCCCTCCACGACCAGGTCGAACGTCTCGGTGGCCACGCTCAGCGCGCAGCGCGGGTCGCGAGCCAGGTTGCGGCCCTTGCGGGTGCGCTCGCCCGTCTCGAACCAGAACGCGCCGTCGACGTAGAGTGCGCCGATCGCGGTCACGTGCGGGCCACCGTCCGCGTTGAGCGTGGTGAGCCAACTGGTATGCCGGTTCGGCCCGCCGGTGCCGGGGGCCTGAGTCAGGCCGGCCTCCAGCCGGGCCCGGATCGGCTCCCAGTCCAGCGTCGGCAGAGAGTAGAGCTCGGCCAGGTTCGTTGCGTTCATAACGGGTGGACGGCGGACGCGCGCCGAACTCATCGCCGCCGGGGCGCGGCCGGAGCCGGGGCCGGGGCCGGGGCCGGCGTCTCGGCCCCGGGGTCATACGGCTCCGGCCAGGCGGCCGTCGTTCCCGACCAGCACGATGCCGGCCCCGGCGAGCACGGCCAAGGACAGCGCGGCGAGCTCGGCCAGCTCGGGTCCGGCGCGGTCCGGCCGCTACTCTGCTAGGCAGCAAACAGCTAGGGTCCCTCCCCGATCACAGATCGCGATCTCAGGGGGGATCACGGCCGCCACCTGGCCCGCATCCAAGCCAGCCGCTGGTAGGAAACGTTCACCGTCAGACCGGGCCGGGCTGGTCGGTCGGATCGTGGGTGATAGCCGACGGCTCGCCGTCTGGGGTATCACGGACGACACAGTGCGGGCATTGGACGTAGTCCTCATGGGTGTACCGGCGGCCGAAGCCGAGCGGGGTGACTTCCATGCCTGCTCGCGGGCGGCGATGCTTTTTGCATTTGAGGACAATGGCCAGATGCGGGCCGTTCGCTATCGCTGTCATGGTCAGATCGTCCCCGTTCCATCGCACTGGGTGCAGGTGTGCTCGCCAGCGCCGTCGTAGGTACCGTCTCCGTCCTGCTCCTGCTGGGATGTTTCGGTGTACTTGGTACCCCGGCAGGTCGGGCAGGTCTTGACGCCCCGGTCGACCTTCCGCTCACCCTCGCTGTCGTCGCCCTTGTCGGTGGTTATGAGGCAGCTTGCCGCCGACGATCTTCCGGATCGGGGCCATGGGCTCATCCTCCGCCATATCGCTGAGTGGTAGGGATGTATCTTCCCGTAGTCTCTCTAGTTGATCAAATGTCCAGCTCAGACCGCCAGCCCCGGTGCTGGATCGCGGCCACCTGGAGGACCGGGGCCGGGGTAGGCGGGTCATGGCAGTCGATCAATCCGCGCGCGCTCAGTCCGTCGGCTGGCTGTCCGTGTTCATGGCCGGACGGTCCATCGTTGGTCCATCTCGGACGATCTTGATCTTTGGGTCGAGATCGGCGCGCGCGAGTTGGCTGACGCAACCACGCTGGTGAGGGGCGGAGGCTCGGGGATTTGAACCCCGGAGGGGGTATAAGCCCCCAACCGCATTAGCAGTGCGGCGCCATAGACCGGACTAGGCGAAGCCTCCAACGTGCTCACCCACTATAGCGATCGATGCGGCGGACTGGGAGACGGGGGTCCGTCGTCGGTCGTGGCCCGCCCTCCGGGGCGCCCGCGGGGCGGGCCGGGGAGCTTCGAGACCGTCGCCTTCGGTAACTGTCCGGTGGAAACGGTAGGCTCAACCGCTGGGAGGTAGCCGCGTCGGCGCCGCTCGACCGCCGCCGGGGCCCGTGGGACGCCCGGTCGTGCCGGTCGCAGAGGTGATCGCCGGTGCCGGAGACGTCCCGGTTGGCCTCGAAAGTTCCTACTGACAGATCGGTCGGGTTCGTGGGTTCCGTTATCAAGAAGCGCCGCAAGCGCATGGCCAAGAAGAAGCACCGCAAGCTCCTGAAGCGGACCCGCGTCCAGCGCCGCAACAAGAAGTAGTCGCGCGGGCGCCGCGCCTCGCTGTGTAACGAATCGGTTTCACGGCGTTCGTCGTTGGCGGAGCCGTCGACCTCCCTGTGGGAGGCTCGGCGGCACCGGCGGCGGGCGCCGTGGGCCGACTCTTCAGCGGGGGACGCGGTGGCCGCATCCTGGATCAGCTTCCTGTCGGACTACGGCCACGGCGACGCTCGGGTCGCGATGTGCCATGGGGTCATCGCGCGCGAGGCGCCCGAGGCCCGGGTCATCGACGTCTGTCACACCATCGCGCCGAACGACATTGCGCACGGCGCAATGCTGCTGGCCGAGGCGGTCGCCTACCTGCCGGTCGGCGTCCACCTCGCCGTAGTGGAGGCGGCCGTCGTCGAGACGACGGGCGGACCCGGCGGTGAACGTCGTGAGCTCGGCGTGGTGGTCCGCTCGGCGGAGGGTCCGACGTTCGTCGGACCGGACAATGGAGTGGTCGTCCTGGCCGCCGACGCACTCGGCGGCGTTGTCGCCGCGCGCGCCGTCGCCACCCCGGCCCCGCCGCCGCCCGGGGCGTCGGCGACGTTCCCCGGCCGGGACGTCTACGCGCCGGTGGCCGCGCGCCTGGCGGCCGGGCTGCCGCTGAACGAGGTCGGGCCGGCGATCGAGCCGGGCGAGCTGGCTCGCCCGCGTCGCCGGCCGTGCACGGTCGACGACGATCACGTCCACGCCGAGGTCGTCGCCGTCGATCACGTCGGGAACCTGGCGCTCAACGCGACTCGCGCCGATCTAGAGGCCGTCGGCGTCCTGCTCGGTGACCAGCTCGAGCTGCGGATCTCCGGCCGGTCCCGCCTGGTCCGGTTCAGCCTCAGCCCGGCCGAGGTGGCGCCGGGAACGACCGCCGTCCGCGAGGACGCGCTGCGTCAGCTCATGATCGTGACCGGTGGGCGCCGGGCGGCCGACGTGTTGCGTGCCGGCCGGGCCGACCCGGTCGTCCTGGCCCGCGCGCCCCGCCACCCCGGCTATCTCGGCCAGTCCGGCCAGTCCGGCCAGTCCGGCCAGTCCGGCCAGTCCGGCCACTCCGGCCACTCCGTGGTCACCATCGCCGCGCCCGGAGACCCGCTCTCGCGATGACCGGCGGTTCCGTCATGTCCCACCCACGCCGGACTGGGCGCTCCGGGCGGACTGGGCGCTCCTGGAGGACTGGGCGCTCCGGGCGGACTGGGCGGAGTGGGCGGTCCGGCCGGGGCGCGCCCGGATGGTGCTTGACCCCCGGCGGGACTACGCGTGGTCCCGCCGCGCGTAGCATGAAAGGGCCGGCTCCGCCACAGCGCTCCGACCGTTCCGCCTACGCCCGGAGCGCCCCGCGCCCGACCGCCGCTGGGAGGTGCTCACCGTGCCACCGCGTTGCGTGCTCATCACCGGAGTCGCCCGCCCGCTGGGCGCGCGTGTGGCCAGCGCCTTCGCCGACGACCCGGAGATCGAGACGGTCATCGGCGTCGACGCCGAGCCCCCTCGGGCCGATCTGGGCCGGACGCGGTTCGTACGCGCCGACATCCGCAACCCGCTGATCTCCAAGGTCATCGGGGCGGCCGGAGTCGACACCGTCCTGCATCTCAACGTCATCGCGAGCCCACTCGGCGCCGGCGGCCGGGCCGCGATGAAGGAGATCAACGTCATCGGCACCATGCAGCTGCTCGCGGCCTGCCAGAAGGCGGAGACGGTCCGGCGGCTGGTGGTGAAGTCGACCGCGACGATCTACGGTTCGTCATCGGGTGACCCGGCGCTGTTCACCGAGGACATGGAGCCGCGCAGCCTGCCCCGCGCCGGCTACAGCAAGGATGCCTTCGAGGTCGAGGGCTACATGCGCGGCTTCTGCCGGCGCCGGCCCGACGTCGCCGTCACCGTCCTGCGGTTCACCAACATCATCGGGCCGGGGATCGAGAGCCCGCTGACCCGTTACCTTGAGCTGCCGGTCGTGCCGACCGTCCTCGGCTTCGACCCGCGCCTGCAGCTGCTGCACGCCGACGACGCGCTGGCCGTGCTCGAGCGCGCGGCCGGCGGCGAGGCGCCGGCCGGCACGTTCAACGTCGCCGGGGACGGGGTGCTGTTGCTGTCGCAGGCGATTCGGCGGGCCGGCAAGGCGCCGCTGCCCATTCCCTCACCGGCCGTTGCCGGCCTCGGCGGGCTGGCCCGGCGGACCCGGATGGTGGACTTCTCCGCCGAGCAGCTCGGCTACCTCGCGCACGGACGGGTGGTCGACACCACCCGGTTGACCAGCGTGTTCGGCTACCGTCCCCGCTACACCACGCTGGAGACGTTCGACGAGTTCACCGCCTCGCGCCGCGGCCGGTTCGCGATCGAGCGGGACCGCGTCGAAAGCCTCGAGCGCGCTCTGCTCGGCCTGCTGGCCCGCCGCCGCCTGGTCGGCATCTGATGACCCGCGATGTTCGCCTGACCGGGGCCGGTTCACCCGCGCGCAGGTGGGGAAGGGCCCGGAGGGGCGACCATCACGGCCGACCCGGCGGGGCGCCGGAAGGACGTGCGGTGTGAGCGAGGCGCGGATCATCCCCATCGACGCCAAGGAGAGCCGCCAGCGCGCGGCCCGCCGCGCCCGCGCGCGCGTCGCGGAGGCGCCCGTGCCCACCGTGGACCAGACCGGCGGCGGCGAGGCGGCCGACGGTAGCGGCTCACCAAGCGGCGGCGGTGGTGGTGTCGGCGTGGCTGGCGCGCCCACCGGGGCTGAGGCGGGCGACGGGAACGGCCAGGCCGAGCGGACCGGGCCTGACCCGTCGGCGAACGGGGCCGGCCGGCCCGCCGCCCGCGCGGGGCACGACGGGAACGAGGGGGACGAGTCCGCCCGACGGGGCGCGGACGGGTCCGGCTCGCGCAGGCGAGCGTCGTCCGCCCCTTCGGCCTCGCGGCCGCGCCGGCGGACCGGGGCCACCGGGGCCACCGAGGCCACCGAGGCCGAGGGACGGTCGCCCGCGCGGGCGCGGGCGGGGGAGCCCGTGGCCGGTGAACCCCGGCCGGCGCCTACCGACCCGGGAACGCCGGGCCCCGCCGCCGCTGTGTCGGCGGGCGGCGTGACCGCCGGTGCCGCCGGCGCCGATCAGCCTGGCGAGGCGGCCGAGCCGGAGTCGCGCCGCGCCAGCCGGACCCGCTCCACCCGCTCCACCCGCGCGCGCCCGGCCGCGACCGGGCCGGCCCGGGCGACCGCGCCCGGCCGCGTTCGGCCGTCGAAGCCGGACGGCTCCACGCCCGTGCCGACGCCGACGCGCGGCCCCGGCCATATCGGTCCGGAGGCGGCAGGTCCGGACGAGGCCGGTCCGGAAGCGGCCGGTCACGGAGCGGGCGACGAGGACGACGACGGCGGCCACCTGGCGCAGGTGATCGACGTCACCGCCGCCACCGGGTCACCCGGATTCGCGGCCGGCCGCGGCGGCGCGGCCGGCGCCGGGACGGGGACCGCGACCGGGACCGGCGACGGGGAGGCCGAGCACCTGGCCGCCGGCCTGCTCGGCCGGGTACTGCCGCGCCGGCCCAGCGCCGAGGCGGCGAGCCTCGAGAAGGCGATCGCCGCGTTCGTGGCCTTCCTGCGCCGGCGGATCACCGGTGACTACGAGGTCGACGAGATCGGCTTCGACCAGGATCTGACGGAAAACCTGGTCGTGCCGATGATCCGGCCCATCTACAAGAACTACTTCCGGGTCGAGACCCGGGGGCTGGAGAACATCCCGGACACCGGCGGCGCGCTCGTGGTGGCCAACCACTCCGGGACGCTGCCCGTCGACGCGATCATGACGGCGATCGCCATCCTGGACCACCATCCGGCCCACCGGTACCTGCGGATGCTGGCGGCCGACCTGGTCTTCTCCGTCCCGTTCCTGGCCCCGCTGGCCCGCAAGACCGGCCAGACGCTGGCCTGCCAGGCCGACGCCGAACGGCTGCTGACCGCCGGCGAGATCGTCGGGGTGTGGCCCGAGGGGTTCAAGGGGATCGGGAAGCCGTTCTCCGAGCGCTACAAGCTCCAGCGCTTCGGCCGGGGCGGCTTCGTCTCGGCCGCGCTGCGGGCCGGGGTCCCGATCGTCCCGTGCACGATCATCGGAGCCGAGGAGATCTACCCGATGCTCGGCAACGCGAAGACGCTGGCCCGCCTGCTCGGCGTGCCCTACGTCCCGATCACTCCGACGTTCCCGTGGCTGGGCCTGTTGGGGCTCGTCCCGCTGCCGTCAAAGTGGATCATCTCGTTCGGTGAGCCGATCGAGACGGCGTCACTCGGCCCGGCCGCCGCCGAGGACCCGATGGTCGTCTTCGAGCTGACCGACCGGGTGCGCGAGATCATCCAGCACTCGGTGTACGGCCTGCTCATGCAGCGCCGCTCCGTCTTCTTCTGACCGTCTTGTCGGCTTCTGACCGTCTTCTTCTGGCCGGCCCGGCCGGAAGAAGCGGTCAGAGCGGGCCGCCGCCGTAGCGCCGGCGCAGCGCCATCCCGGCCGCGACCCCGCCGGCCAGCGCGCCCATCCCGGCCGCCGTGGGCACTCCGACCTTGGCCGCCTTGCGCGCGGTCCGGAAGTCCTTGACCGGCCAGTCGTTCTCCTTGGCCACAGCCTTCAGGTCCGGATCGGGATTGATCGCCACCGGGTGGCCGACGGCCGAGAGCATCGGCAGGTCGTTCACCGAGTCCGAGTAGGCCCAGCAGCGGGCCAGATCCAGGCCCTCCCGCTCGGCCAGGGCCCGGACCGCCTCCGCCTTGGCGGGCCCGTGCAGCGGCCCGCCGACCAGGTGCCCGGTGTAACGGCCGTCCTCGACCTCGCTGACCGTGCCCAGCGCGCCGGTCAGGCCGAGCCGGCGGGCGATGATCGAGGCCAGCTCGACCGGCGTCGCCGTCACCAGCCACACCCGCTGGCCGGCGTCGCGGTGCTGCTCGGCCAGCGCCCGCGTGCCGGAGAAGATCCGTTCGGCCATCCGCTCGTCGTAGATCTCCTCGCCGTAGCGGACGATCTCGGCGACGTCCCGGCCGGCGATGAACGACAGCGCGGCCTCCCGAACGTCCCGGGTGACCTCGTTGTCCTCCTGGCCCCGAACTCGGAAGCTCGCGTGCTGCCACCCGAAACGCAGCAGGTCACGGGCGTGGAAGAAGTCGCGGGCGGCCAGTCCCCGGGCGAAGTAGAACAGTGACGCGCCCATCATCATCGTGTTGTCGACGTCGAAGAACGCGGCGGCGGTCGGGTCGGGCGGGGTCTGCTCGACCGGCTGGCCCGCGACCTCGATCGCGGTGTCGGCGGCGAGGCGCGCCTCCTCCGCGCGACGACGGCGCGCAAACAGCGCGCTGTTGCCGTCGCCGTCCTCGGACCGCCTGCTGGCCCAACCCATCGTCACCGTCCCGCTGACCGTCTACCCGATGCAGCCTATGGCCTCCAGGCCCGCCCCCGACCGAGCTGGGGGTGTCCCGGGCGGACGGTTCCTCGCGAGTTCACCCGGATCCGGACCTGTTCAGCGCCCGGGCCAGCGACCGCGCCGCCCGGAACTGCAGAGCTTTGACCGCGCCCTCCCCGCGGCCCATGGCCAGCGCGGTCTCACGGACGGACAGGCCTTCGACGAAACGCAGCATCAGGCACTCGCGCTGGTCGGGGCGCAGGCTGTGCAGGGCGGCCGTCAGCTCGCCCCGGGTGTGCTGGGCCAGCACGGTCTGTTCCGGGTCGGCCGGAGCGGCCGCGACGGGGTCGACGGGCACGTCGCCGACGGGGAACTCCAGCCGGGTCCGGGACGCCCGCGCGTTGTCGATGATGAGGTGGCGGGCGATGGTGATGAACCAGGCCCCGATGTCCCGGCCCTGCCAGGCGAAGGTGTCGATGCGGCGCCACGCCCGCAGGAACGTCTCGCTGACGATGTCCTCGGCGGCCGGGAGGCTCTCGACCCGGAGCGCCACATATCTGTGGACGAAGCGGACGTAAAGGTCGTACAGCTCGCCGAAGGCGGCGCTCTCGCCGGCCCGGGCCCGGCGGACGAGGTCGACCACGGTCTCGGTGCCGAGGTGCTCGCCGCCGGCGGCGGCGCCGGCGGAGCCGTCCGGTTCCGGCTCGGCCGCGGGCCAGGCGGCGGGGTCCGCCGGCCGGCCCGGACTCGGCCGCCCCACGGCGGGCTGGCTGGCGCTGGTCTGGGCGGCGCTGGTCTGGGCGGCGCTGGTTCGGGCGGCGCTGGTTCGGGCCGGGCCGGCCTGGCCCGAACGGGCGCGGGCGACCAGGCCGGGCAGCCGCGGGGCGAGCGCCCCGCCCAGGCGGGCGCCGTCGGGGCCGGAGATCGCGCTCAGCGCGCTCGCGACCGTCATCGCGGGTCCGACGAGCGCGATCGCCGCGCCCGGCCGCCAGCCCCTCACTCCCGCCGTTCCCGGGACCGGGTGGCGCCGGACAGTCGGGTGGCGCCGGACGGTCGGGTGGCGGCGGACGGTCGGATGGAGGCTGGCGGGTGGGTGGAGGCTGGCGGGTGGGTGGAGGCTGGCAGGTAGGTGAAGGCCGACGGGCGGGCGGGGAGCCGCGCTGCTCGTCGGGGCGCCATCGGGACCTCCGGTGATTGGTGGGACGCGCTGGGTCTCTGCCGCCTCGAGTGGGCCAGCTCGGCTGGTGTCCCCCTCGCGAGTAGCTGAGTGTAGCCAACGTCACGCGAACGGGCATGGGGCCCGTGTGTGCGGACGGCGGTCCAAACCGGCCCCGAGCCGCGGGAACGGGCAGATTTCGAATGGTTGACCATGGCTGTCTGTTGCTATTCGTTGCCGGAACGCGATGGTGCGGCGAGGTGATCGTTCGGGCGGCGGCGGTCGTGGCGTTACGCTCGGTCGGTGAGCAAGGGAAGCGAGCGGCCGGAAGTTGGGCCAAGCGGTCTCGCGGGCGCTGGCCCGTCCGGTGATCGTGCCGTGGCGGAGGCGCCGGCAACCGAAAGGGTGACCCTCGTCACGCGCGAGGGCTGCCATCTGTGTGACGACGCCCGGCTCGCGCTGGCTCGGGTGGTCGAGCCCCTCGGGATCGGCTGGACCGAGATCGACGTCGACGCGGACCCGGAAACCCTGGACGCCTACGGCGACCGCGTCCCGGTAATCCTCATAGACGGGCGGGAACACGGGTACTGGCGGGTCGAGGAGGAGCGGCTGCGCCGTGCGTTGACCGCCGCTCGATGACCAGTTTGTGATCATTGGTCCCTTCGTGAATCGCTTCACGAAGTCGTAAACTCGGGTGAACAGCCGCCGACCGGCGCCAGCCCGCCGCGCGGTGGACGGCTCGGGACGCCAGTGCCGGTGGTCGGGCCTAGCGGCGGTGCGGGAGTCGCGCATGAACCAACCTCGACCGGGAACCGAGCCGGTGCGCGTCCGTACCTCGGTGCCGGACGCGACGGTCGCTCGGCTGCCGCTCTATCTCCGGGTTCTCGGCGGCCTGGCCGAGCGGCGGGTCACGACGGTGTCGTCGGACACCCTCGCGATCGCGGCCGGAGTGACGTCGGCCAAGGTGCGCAAGGACCTCTCTCATCTGGGTTCGTACGGGACACGCGGGGTCGGCTACGACGTCGACCTGCTGATGGAGTGCATCTCGACCGAGCTGGGCCTGTCCGAGGACCGCTCGGTCATTCTGGTCGGAGTGGGCAATCTGGGCCACGCTCTCGCCGGGTATGGCGGGTTTCGGTCGCGTGGCTTCCGTATTGTCGCGCTCGCGGACGCGGACGTCCGGCGTATCGGGGAGAAGATCGGCGACGTCGAGGTCCGGCCTGTGGACGAGCTGGAAGCACTCATCAAGGAGAAACGGGTGACCATCGGCGTGATCAGCACTCCCGCCGCCGCGGCCCAGGAGATCTGTGACCGTCTGGTCGCCGCCGGCGTGACCAGCGTGCTCAACTTCGCCCCCACCGTCCTGGCCGTCCCGCCCGGCGTCCATGTGCGCAAGGTGGACCTTGCGGTCGAGCTCCAGATCCTCTCGTTCCACGAGGCCCGCAAGAACGGCGGCGCGCCGCGGCTGGACCGGGCCGCGCTGGTCCGCGACCGGGACCGGGATCAGGACCGGGACCGGTCCGGCGGCGAGGGCGTCGAGGCGGCGCGGATGGTGGTGGTACCGGGCCCGGTGGCAACGCCGGCACCAGCCCCGGCCGGGCCCGGGGTCCCCGGCACCGGCACCGGCACCGGCGCCGGCGCCGGAGCCGGAGCCGCGACGGACGCCGACCGGCTCGAGGCGATCGGGGGACTCGAGGCGATCGGGGGAGAGGCCTCATGAGCCTGCTCGTGGTGGGCCTCAGCCATCGGACCGCGACGACCGCCGACCTGGAACGGGCCGCCGTCACCGCCGACGAGGTCCCCAAGACCCTGCACGACCTGCTGCAGTCGGCCGAGGTGGCCGAGGCGGTCGTCCTGTCCACCTGCAACCGCACCGAGATCTACGCCGACGTGGCGAGCTTCCACGGCGGCGTGGCCGAGGTGACCGACCAGCTCACCCGGGTCACCGGCGTGCCGATGTCGGACCTGTCGCCCCAGCTCTACGTCCAACACGAGGCCCGGGTGGTCGCCCACCTGTTCTCCGTCGTGTGCGGGCTGGACTCGATGCTGGTGGGCGAGACCCAGATCCTGGGCCAGGTCCGCTCGGCGTTCCGGGCGGCCCAGGCCGAGGGCGCGTCCGGGACGGTGCTCGGATCGCTGTTCCAGACCGCGCTGCGGGTCGGTAAGCGAGCCCAGAGCGAGACGATGATCGGCGCGGCCGGGGCCTCGATCGTCGGGGTCGGCCTGCGCGCGGCCCTCGCCGTCTGGGACGCGCGCGCCGCCGCCGAACACCTCCTCCCCGAGACGCCCGCTGCCGCCGAGCCGGCCGGGCCGGCCGCGCCGGCCGGGGAGCCCGGCGCCCGGCCAGGCTCCCCGCCGCCCGCGGGCAGCCTGGCCGGGCGCCGGGTGCTCATCGTCGGGGCCGGCGCGGTCGGCACGCTCGCGGCGGCGCAGGCCCGGGCCGCCGGCGCCGAGGAGATCGTCATCGCCAACCGCGGCGAGGCGCGCGGCCGCCGCCTGGCCGAGGCTCACGGCGGGCGCGCCGTCGGCCTGCCCGAGCTTGAGGCCGAGCTGGCCCGGGCCGAGCTGGTGGTCTCCTCGACCGGCTCGACCGGCCTGGTCATCACGGCCGAGCTCGTCGCCGCCGCCCGGGCGGCCAGCGGGCCCGAGCCCGGGCTGGTCTTCCTCGACCTGGCCCTGCCCCGCGATGTCGACCCCGGCGTGCGCGAGCTGCCCGGGGTCCGCCTGATCGATCTGGACACGCTGCGTGAGGCCCTGGCCCGCGAGGCGGCCACGGCCGACATCGACACCGTGCGGGACCTGGTCGCGGCGGAGGTCGGCGCGTTCCTGGACCGCCGCCGGGCCCAGCGGGTCGCGCCGACGGTCATCGCGCTGCGTGCGCAGGCGGCCGCCGTCGTCCGCGACGAGCTCGACCGCCTGCATACCCGCTTACCCGATCTCGACGCCCGGGACTGGGCCAACGTGGAAGGTGCCATGCGACGGGTCGTCGACAAGCTTCTGCACGCGCCGACGGTACGTGTCCAGCAACTGGCCACCTCGCCCGACGGCGACTCCTACGCCGAGGCGCTGCGCGAGCTGTTCGACCTGCCCCGCCAGGCGCCGGCCGTGGTCTCGGCGCCCGACCTCGGGGAGGCCCGGTGACGGGCCCCGCCAACCTGCCGCCCTCCGCGACCGGGGGCTCCGCCCATTCTCCCGGTCGCTTCGGGCGAGTGGCCACGCCCCGCCCGCCCGGCCGCGCGCTGCGCCTGGGCACCCGCGGCTCGGCGCTGGCCCTGGCCCAGTCCGGGCAGGTCGCGGCGGCCGTGTCCGAGCGCCTCGGCGTTGAGGTCGACCTCGTTCGGATCGTCACGCCGGGTGATCGGTCCAGAGCCGCTATCAGCCAGATCGGCGGCACCGGCGTCTGGGTGTCCGCCCTGCGCGACGCCCTGCTCACCGGTGAGATCGACTTCGCCGTCCACTCGCTGAAGGACCTGCCGACCCGGCCGCCGGACAGCTTGCGGCTGGCCGCGGTCCCGCCCCGGGCCGACCCCCGTGACGTGCTGGTCTGCCCGGACGGCCGCCGGCTGGCCGAGCTGGGCCCGGGCACCGTGATCGGCACCGGCGCGCCGCGCCGGATGGCCCAGCTGCGGGCCTTCTCCCGGGAGCGGGGCCTGGGGCTGGAGGTCGTCGCCATCCGCGGCAACGTCGACACCCGGCTGAAGAAGGCGATCGACGGGCAGGTCGACGCGGTCGTGCTGGCCCACGCCGGCCTGGACCGGCTCGACCGCCTCGACGCGGTCACCGAGCTGATCGACGTCGACGTGATGCTGCCCTCGCCCGGTCAGGGCGCGCTGGCCGTCGAGTGCGCCGCCGGCGCCTCCTTCGACGGCCAGGACCTGGAAGCCGCTCTCCGGGCCGCGCTCGACGACGCGCCGACCCGCGTCACCGTCGCCGCCGAGCGGGCCTGCCTGGCCCGGCTGGAGGCCGGCTGCAGCGCGCCCGTCGCCGCGCTGGCCTGGCTCGTCACCCCCGGGGACGGTCCGGGCGACGCTCCCGAACCCGGCGGTCCGGGCGGCTGGGCACGGGACGCCCGCGGCCCTCGTTTTGCGATCATGCCCCCTGACGGCGTACAAAATCAGCGCGTCGTCGGTGACGGCCCGGCGCCGGTCACCGCCTCGGCGATCCGGCTGCGCGCGGTCGTCGCCGCTCCCGACGGGGCCGTGATCATGCGGCGGGAGGCGACCGGAGGTCTCGACGCGCCGGAGGAGCTCGGTGCGCGGCTGGCCGAGGAGCTTCTCGCCGCCGGCGCCCGGACCCTGATGGACGGGCGCGAGCCGGTCGGCCCGCCGTCGGGCCGCCGCTGAACCGTCCGGGCACCGGCCCGGGCGGCGCGCAACCGCCCGAACGACCACCGGCCCGAACGACCGAGCGCCCGACGACGAAGCGCCCGAACGACCAAGCGCCCGAACGACCAAGCGTGTGCACCTAAGTTGATGGGACCTGGCAGACAATGGCTACCCGCCGAACGAAGAAACCCCTGGCCCCGGTCGCTCTCGTGGGCGCGGGCCCGCGTGACCCCGGCCTCCTGACCGTACTGGCCCGCCAGGCGCTCGACGCGGCCGACGTCGTGGTCACCGACCCCGACGTCAGCGCCGAGGTCGTCGCCGGGCTGAGCGCGGAGATCGTCCGCGTCTCCGACCCGGAGCTGCCCAAGCCCGTCCCCGACGCCGACGCCGCGACCGCCGTGGTCGTCGCCCGTGCCCGGGCCGGCGAGAAGGTCGTGCGGCTCTACACGTCCGACCCGTGGCTGACCGGTATCGGCGTCGCCGACGCGCAGGCCCTGGCCAAGGCCAAGATCCCGTTCCGGGTCGTGCCGGGCGTGCCGACCGGCGCCGCCGTCGCCACCTACGCCGGCGTGGCCTCGGGCCAGCCGATCACGCTGGTCAGCACGGCCGCCGTCTTCTCGACCAGCGGCACCGTGCCGCCGGCCCCGCCCGGGCCGGGTGAGGGCCTGCCGATGGCCGGCCCGGCCTTCGGTGGCCGGGGCGGGCGCGGATACGGCGGCCTCGGCGGTTCGGGACTGGGCGGTTCGGGGCTGGGTGGCGGCCTCGGTAGCTCGGGGCTGGGCGGTTCCGGGCTGGGCGGTGGCCTGGGCGGCTCGGGCTACGGGCTCGGCGGCGGCCTGGGCGGCTCGGGGCTGGGTGGCGGTCTCGGCGGCTCGGGCTTCGGTCTCGGCGGCCCGCTCAGCCCGTTCGGGGTGACCACACCGGACGTCGACTGGCCGGCGCTCGCCACCGTCCCCGGCACCCTGGTCGTCACGGCCACCGTCACCGAGGTCGGCAAGGTCGCGGCGGCGCTCGTCGAGCACGGCAAGCCCGGCGACACGCCCGTCTCGGTCACCGTGGAGGGCACCACCACCGACCAGCGCACGGCCACCTCGACGCTGGACCGCATCGAGACCGAGGCCGCGCCGTTGCTGACCGGGGCCAGCACGGTCGTCATGTCGATCGGCGCGCCGGTCGCCGGCCGTTCCAAGCTGTCCTGGTGGGAGACCCGGGCCCTGTTCGGCTGGACGGTCCTCGTGCCGCGGACCAAGGAGCAGGCCGCGATCCTGTCCGACCTGCTGCGCGGCCACGGCGGCAGCCCGCTGGAGGTGCCGACCATCGCGGTCGAGCCGCCCCGCACGGCCGCGCCGATGGAGCGGGCCATCACCGGCCTGGTCTCCGGCCGCTACCAGTGGGTCGCGTTCACCTCGGTCAACGCGGTCAAGGCCGTCCGGGAGAAGGTCGAGGAGCGCAGCCTGGACGCCCGGGCGTTCGCCGGGGTGAAGGTCGCCGCCATCGGCGAGGCCACCGCCGACGCGCTGCGCGAGTTCGGCATCCGGGCCGACCTCGTCCCGTCCGGGCAGCAGTCCAGCGAGGGCCTGCTGGCCGACTGGCCCGACTTCGACGACGTCCTCGACCCGCTGGACCGCGTCCTGCTGCCCCGGGCCGACATCGCCACCGAGACGCTGGGCGCCGGGCTGAAGGACCGCGGCTGGCAGGTCGACGACATCACGGCCTACCGGACGGTCCGGGCCGCGCCGCCGCCCGCGCCGATCCGTGAGGCGCTCAAGGGCGGCCGGGTCGACGCGGTCGTGTTCACCTCGTCCTCGACGGTGCGCAACCTGGTCGGCATCGCCGGCAAGCCGCACGAGACGACGGTCATCGCCGTGATCGGGCCGCAGACCGCCGCGACCGCCGCCGAGCTCGGGCTGCGAGTCGACGTCCAGGCGCCGGAGGCGACGATCCAGTCGCTGGTGCAGGCGCTGGCCGAGTTCGCGGCCGAGAACCGAGAGGCGCTGGGCAAGGTCGGCCCGCTGGCCGCCCGGCTGCCCAAGTCGCGCCGGCGCCGGTAGGCAGGTCCGGCGCCGGTAGGCAGGTCCGTCGGGCAGGTCCGTCCGGGCAGGCACAGGGCAGGGGAGGAGACGCGATGAGCACGAGCGGACCGGCCGGGACGGCGGGCTTCCCCGCCGCCCGGCCGCGGCGGCTGCGGCGCAGCGTGCCGCTGCGCCGCCTGACCGACGAGGTACGCCTCCACCCGGCCGACCTGATCCTGCCGATGTTCGTGCGGGAGGGCATCGACGCGCCGGCGCCGATCGCGTCCATGCCCGGGGTCGTCCAAAACACCCGCGACTCGCTGCGCAAGGCGGCCGTCGACGCGGTCGAGGCCGGCGTCGGCGGGCTGATCCTGTTCGGCCTGCCGGCGGCCAAGGACGCCCGGGGCTCGGCCGCCGACGACCCGGCCGGGATCGTCCAGCTCGCGCTGGGCGATCTCGCGTCCGAGGTCGGCGGCGAGATCGTCATCATGACCGACCTGTGCCTGGACGAGTACACCGACCACGGCCACTGCGGGCTGCTGACCCCGTCGGGCGAGGTCGACAACGACGCCACCCTCGAGCGCTACGGCGCCGTCGCCCTGGCCCAGGCGGCGGCGGGCAGCCACGTGGTCGCGCCGAGCGGGATGATGGACGGTCAGGTCGCGGCGATCCGGGCCGCCCTGGACGGCGGTGGGCACACCGAGGTCCCGATCCTGGCCTACTCGGCCAAGTACGCCTCGGCCTTCTATGGGCCGTTCCGCGACGCCGCCGACTGCGCGCCCCAGTTCGGTGACCGCGCCGGTTACCAGCAGTCACCCGGCCGGGACGTCGGCGAGGCGCTGCGCGAGGTCGCGCTGGACCTGGCCGAGGGCGCCGACGCGGTGATGGTCAAGCCGGCGCTGGCCTACCTGGACGTGCTGCGGGCCGTGGCCGACGCGGTCGACGTGCCGGTGGCGGCCTACCAGGTGTCCGGCGAGTACGCGATGGTCGAGGCGGCCGCGGCGGCGGGCTGGATCGAGCGGGACCGGATCATCCTGGAGACGCTGACCGCGATCGCGCGGGCCGGGGCCGGGATGATCCTGACGTACTGGGCGGTCGAGGTGGCCCGCCGGCTGCGGGCCGGCTGAGGGCGGGCGCGGCCCGGGTACCCACCCGCATCGATTCGTCACCTTCCGTCGAGGCGGTGACTACCGCCCGTCAGTGTTCATACTGGCTGAACGGCCTGTTCGCCCCGTCGCCGCCGCCAGTCGGCCGGCGGCGGTAGCGACGGGCCGCCGGCCGGAGGGCCGTCGCCAGGACTCGGTTGGGGCCGAGGCGTCCGGGCGCGCCGGCGCCGATGTGGCCGGGGTGGGGTTTTTCCCAGAAGGAGGGCGGGTGTCGGCGACGCGGCGTGGGCTCATCCTCGTGCCGGTCGCGCTCGCGGCCTTCATCACCTCCCTGGACAACACCGTCGTCAACGTCGCCCTGGTCGCGATCCAGCGCGAGTTCGGCTTCAGCCTCACCGGCCTGGAATGGGTCGCCACCTGCTACGTCCTGTCGTTCTCGACCCTGATGCTGGCCGGCGGCCGCCTCACCGACATCTACGGCCGCCGGACGGTGTTCACCGTCGGCATGGTGGTCTTCATCGTCGCCTCGGGCCTGGCCGGCGTCGCGCCGTCGGGGGCGATGCTGCTGGCCGCGCGCGTCCTGCAGGGCTGCGGCGGGGCGCTGGTGCTGCCGGCGACGCTGGCCGTCCTGTCCACCGACCTCGACGAGACCAAGGACCGCCAGTTCGGCGCCGCGGTCTGGACGGGGACGGTCGGCGCGGCCCTGGCCTGCGGACCGGTCATCGGCGGCTACCTCAGCCAGCACGGCAGCTGGCGGCTGATCTTCTTCATCAACATCCCGATCGGCCTGGTCGCCCTGGGGATGGCCCTGGTCGTCGGGAAGCGCTCGGGCGCGCCGGCCCGCCCGGGCGGGCGCGAGCGCGGGCCGCTCGACGTCCCGGGCCTGCTCACCTCGGGCTTGGCCCTGTTCGCGATGACGTTCGGGCTCATCCAAGGCAACGAGATGGGCTTCTCGGCCGGGCCGATCATCCTGGCCTTCGCCGTCGCGATCATGGCCACGGTGGCGTTCGTCGGGGTCGAGGCGGCGTCACCGTCGCCAATGGTCGACGTGTCGCTGCTGTCGAACCGGGTGTTCGCCGGAGCGATGAGCGCCCAGGTGCTCTGGGGCCTGGGCATCAACGGGATCTTCTTCTTCACCTCGCTCTACCTGCAGATCGTGCTCGGCTTCTCACCGACGCACGCCGGGGCCACGTTCATCCCGCTGGCGGGGCTGATGGTCGTGGTCGTCCCGGTCGCCCCGCGCCTGGCCCGCCGGATCGGCGTGAACGTCTCGGCCGCGCTCGGGCTCGGCCTGGTCGCGCTGGGCCTGCTGCTGGTGGCCGGGATCGGGCCCGGCGCCCACTTCACCGACCTGCTGCCCGGCCTTGGCGCGGTCGGGGTCGGTTCGGCGCTGACCACCCCGCTGATCTCGGCGGTCATCGAGGTCGTGCCGGAGGAGGACGCCGGCATGGCCTCGGCCCTGGTCGGGACGGCCCGCGAGGTCTCCGGCGTCCTCGGCGTCGCCCTGACCGGGGCGATCCTGCTCTCCCGCCGCCACCACCTGGCCGCCGCCGGGGCCAGCCCGGCCAACGCCTTCGTCGGCGGGTACGCGCTGGCCCTGCGCTACGGGGCGGTCATGGTGCTGCTGGGCGCCGTCGTCTGCCTGGTCGCGCTGCGCCCGAAGGCGCGGCGGGCGGCGACGTCGGCGAACCGGCCGGCCTCGGCCGGGGCCGACGCGGGCGGGCTCGCCGGCGCGGGCGCCGGAGCCCGCTCCCGCGCCGGCGAGCGGGAGCCGACGTTCCACTGGCGCCCGCTGGTGCCCCTGCCCGCCGTCGTGCCGATGCCGGCGCCGGTACCGGCGTCACCGATCGTGTTCGCGTCCGAGTCCGAGTTCGGCGGCGAGGACTGGCACCTGCCGCACTTCGCGCACCGGACGCCCGGTCATGGCTGGCATCTCGGCTCCGGGCCCCACCCGGCCAGCGACAACGGCGCCGCCGCGGCCCTCGACGGCGGGCCGCCGACCGGCGGCTGGGCCAGGACCGGGCGCGTCGACCCGCTGACCGGACCGCTGGTCGAGTTGGGCTCCAGCTGGAACGACAGGGGCCCGAACGACAGGGGCCCGAACGACAGGGGCCCGAACGGCGGGAGCTGGAACGGCGGGAGCCGGAACCACCCGGCCACCGGCCCGGTTCTGGCGACGGCCTCGGCGCCGAGGCCGTCGCGGGTGCCCGACGCGACTGTCGGTTACCCCGCCGCGGGCTTGCGCGGCGGTCCTGTCCCGTCCGGTGCCGCGCCGGCGGGACCGGACGAGCCGGACACGGCGGCGTTGCGCCGGTCGAGGGCGCCGGTCCGGCGCGCGGCCGCCGGGCCCGACCCGCTGGCCGCGAAGCCGCCGCCGGCGGCGCCCGCGCCGCCGGCGTCCGCCTACCTGCCGGCGGTCTACCAGCCAGGCCGCGGTCCGGAGCGGGTCGCGCCGAACCCCGAGCCGTCGTTTGGCGCAAGCGTGCCGGCCGTCCCACCCTGGCGGATGCCCGAGTGGGACGAACCGCCGCCCGCGGGCCCAGCGGCCGAGGGCGGAGCGCGAGACGCCGGCGGCGCGGGCGCCATCCTGGTCACCGGCCGCCCGGACCCGGTGGCGCAACTGCCCGGACCACGGTTCGTGAGCCCCCCGGTTCCTCTGCCGCCGCCAGCACCCTCTCCGCCGCCGGCACCCTCTCCGCCGCCGGACCCGGTTCCGCCGCCAGCGTTCGTGGTGGCCGATCCGCCACCCCAGCCGCCCCGGCCCTCGCTCGCCGTGGCCCGCGACTTCGAGGTCAGCCTGGTCGACGACGTCCCGCCGCCGCCACCGCCGCCGCCACCGCCGCCGCCACCGCCGGCGGGTCCGGCCCGGCTGCCGGCGACGGCGCCCCCACCGCCGGCCGTGGTGGTCGACGGCGGCTGGGAGCAGGCGTGGGCGCCCGCCCCACCGGCACCCCGCTGACCAGGGGCCAGAACAACCCATGCGCGCGCCGGCGGTGGGGGCTCCCCGACTACATCGCCCGCCGGTAGACGCTGAACGCCCGCCCCGCCAGCAGAGCGCTGACCAGGGCCAGCGCGGCCAGGTAACCGAGATGACCGCCGATCGTCGCCCAGTCCGGGTGGGCCGACGCCGCCGAGCGCGCCGCCGTCACCGCCCAGTCGACCGGGTTGAAGCGGGTGACGGTCCGGATCCAGCCCGGCATCACGGTCTTGCTGACCATCGCGCTCGACAGGAACGTCAGCGGCAGGACCAGGAAGTTCACCGCCGCGATCAGCGACTCCTCCTGGCGGACCAGCAGGGCCAGCCCGTCCGAGAGCGCGGCGACGACGAACGCCAGCAGGATCGCCGCCACCACGATGAGCGCGGACGCCGGCCCGTAGTGCGCCCCCAGCGCCCAGCCGAGCAGGATGATGATCCCGGTCTGGATGGTGATCACCACGGCGGTGTAGCCGAGGGAGCCGGCGATCAGCGCCAGGCGCCGGGCCGGCGCGGCCAGCAGCCGGTTCATCACGCCGCTGGTCATGTCGTTGATCATCGACATGCCGCTCCATCCGGAGGAGAACATCGCGCTCATCATGACGACGCCCGGGGTCAGGTAGTCGAAGTACGACCGGGAGCCGAACCCGGGCACGTCGACGACCTTGTGGAACAGCGAGCCGAACAGCGGCAGCCAGATCACCGCCTGCACCAGTGAGATCGAGAGGTAGGCCGGCTGGCGCAGCAGCGCCCGCAGCTGCCGGACGGTCAGCCAGGCCGACTGGCTCAGCAGCGAGGCACCCCGCTCCGGGCCGTCGCCCCCGCCACCGGTGTCGCCGCCGGCCGGGGGAACCGTCGTCGGGTCGTCCGCGACGCTCAGCGTCGTGTCGGTCGCCATGTCAGGCCACCTCCCGGGTCTCGGTGCCCGGATCGGCGCCCGCGCCAGCCGCGAAGCGGCGCCCGACGTGACGCAGGTAGACGTCGTCGAGCGAGGGCCGGGCGACGGTCGCCGCCGTGACGACCAGGCCGGCCTCGGCCACCGCGGCGAACACGGCCGGCAGGCTGGCCGCCCCGTCGGCGACCCGGGCGTGCACCTGGCGGCCCTCGGCGCTTACCTCGGTCGCGCCGGCCCGGGCCCGCAGCGCCGCCGTCAGCACGCTCACGGCGCCCGCGTCCGGCACGGCGGCCAGCGACAGGTGGACGGCGTCGCCGCGCAGCGCGCTCTTGAGCTCGTCCGGGCTGCCCTGAGCGACGATCCGCCCGCCCTCGACGATCGCGACCTGGGCGGCGAGGCGGTCGGCCTCCTCCAGGTAGTGGGTGGTGAGCAGGATCGTCAGCCCGGCCTGGGCCAGCCGGTCGATCTCGGCCCACATCTCGGCCCGGGCCTCCGGATCGAGGCCGGTCGTCGGCTCGTCCAGGAAGAGCACCCGGGGCCGCTGGACGAGGCCGATGGCCACGTCCAGCTTGCGGGCCATGCCGCCGGAGTATGTCCGGGCGACCCGGTCCGCCGCGCCGGCCAGGCCGAAGCGCTCCAGCAGCTCGTCGGCCCGGGCGGCCAGCGCCGGGCCGCGCATCCCGTGCAGCCGGCCCTGCAGGACGATGTTCTCCCGGCCGGTCGCCTCCGGGTCGACCCCGCTGGCCTGCGAGACCAGGCCGATCGAGCGGCGGACGAGCGCGGCCTGGCGATCGACGTCGAAGCCGGCGACCCGGGCCTTGCCGCCGCCGGCCCGGGACAGCGTGGTCAGGATCTTCACGGTGGTGGACTTGCCGGCGCCGTTCGGCCCGAGCAGGCCGAACACCGTCCCGGCCGGGACGGCGAAGCTGATCCCGTCCAGGGCGCGCACGCCGCCGGCGTACGTCTTGGTCAGGCCGGTCGCCTCGATGGCGAGCCCGGCCGTCGCGGCCGGTCCGGACGGTGGGGCCGGTCCGGACGGTGGGGCCGATGGGGACGGTGGGGACGGTGGGGCCGATGGGGACGGTGGGGCCGATGGGGACGGTGGGGCAGCGGTGGGGGACGTGGGGGAGTGTCTTCTGGGCATCCGTGCCTCGTCTCGAGGCCGGGCGGCAAGGCCCGGCGCGGCACCGGAGCCGGCGCGGACGCCTATCGTGGGCGTACGCGAAACCGGACCCGGGTGCTGTGGTCATCCAGGAATCGGCTGATTCGGTGGGTGTTCCGGCGGCGCCTGTCAGGGCGCGGCCGGTGGCGGTGTCCGGCCGGGACGCGGGGGTGGGCGGGCGTGCCAGCGCCTGCCCACCCCGACTCACCCGGCGGTGTCTCGTCGGCTCAGGTCATGTCCGCTCCTCGGTCTCGTCCGCCTGCCCGCCGGGGCGCGGCGGGAGCCAGGCGTCGCCGACGGTGTCGGCGGTCGCGAGGATCTGCTCGGCGATCTCACCGTGCAGCCCGTCGGCCTTCAGCGCGTCGGCCACCCGCTGGGACAGATCGGGTGTGGCCTGCGTGTGGAAGGACTCCCACAGGTGTATGCCGGACAGCGTCCGGTCCCGGATCTCGGCCAGCAGCCGGTCGAGGAAGCGGATCTCGGCCTCGGCCAGGGCGGTGGTGTACTCGCCCTCGATCGAGAACAGCCGAGGCAGGCCGGCCCGGGTGGCCAGTTCGTAGGCCGCCTGGTCCCGTTCGATGACGATCTGCAGGCGGCCGCGGCGCTCGGTGAGCAGGCGCACCGCCTCGGCCGGGCTCAGGACGGCCAGGTGGGCCAGCGCCGCCTCGAACCGGGTGAACTCCTTGACCGGCACCGCCACCAGTTCGGACAGCCAGTCGTAGAGCTCGGTCCGGCCCTTCTCGGTGATCTCGTAGATGGTGCGCTCGGGCCGGCGGCCCTCGCGGACGGTCTCCCGGGCCCGGATCAGCCCGGCCCGGGCCAGCGACTCGACGACCGTGTAGAGGCTGCCGTAGTTGAGCTTGATGCTCGTCTCCTTGCTGCGTTCCCGCAGCGTGGTCGACATCTCATACGGGTGCATCGGCCGCTCGCTGAGCAGCGCGAGCAGGGCGAGCGCCAGCATGTTCGACGGTCGGCGGCGGGCCACGGGGCGCTCTCCTCTCAAAATCCGGTTCCGATTACTCGGAACCAAGTATCAGGATCCGGTTGGCCGGCGTCAATATCGATTCCGGCCATCGCGCCCGCCGGGGCGCGTCCGGGAGCCGACGCCGCCCGGCGCGACTCGAGCGCCTCACGGCCCCCTGCGCCATGCTCTGCCCTAGGCGCGGGACGCCAGCGGCGTCCCGACCCGTCGACCTCACCCGCCGCCCGGACCCTGTGGCTGTCCGGCTCCGGCCCGCCTGTCCCTGTGCCGCCCGGCCGGCGCCCGGTGACGTCGACGTGACCGCCGCGCTCCGCCGCCGGTGGACGGCCGGGAACACCCCCGTCTGCCGGCGGCCCGCGCGCCCCGATGGCTGATTGCGGTCAGAATTTTGGTCAACTATAATTCTGACCATGACGATCTTGCCGTTGAACGATGTGAAGACCCGGTTCTCCGCAATCGCGGATGAGGTCGCGGCAACCCACGACCGCGTGATCGTCACGCGCAACGGCCGGCCGCACGTCATGGTTATCGCCGTCGACGACTTCGAGTCCCTGCAGATGACCCGCGAACTGCTCGCGGAGCCAGGCGCCCTGGCGGACGTCCTCGCCGCCGATCGAGAAATCGCGGCCGGCAACTACCACACGCTGGATGAGCTGCGGTCCGTGCTCGAGGAACGCCAGCGTGAGGAGGACGCCGTCCGTGAGTGACGGGTATTCGATCAACCTTGCGTCTGGTGTGGTCCGGGCTCTCCGGGTCGGTCCACCGCGAGGTCTCCCACTCAACGCCGCTTGGGCGATCCTCGAATTCGTCCAAGGCCCGTTGAGCCAGGATCCGTGGCGAATGTCCAAGCCGTTGCACGACGAGTTCGAAGGGTTCCGTTGCGCGCGGCGCGGCGAGTACCGGATCGTCCTGCGCATCGACGAGGAGCAGCGGGTCGTCCGCGTGGCCCGTGTCGACCACCGGCCCGATATCTACCGGCCGTCGTGAGCGGCGGGCGGGCGCTCCGGTTGGCATAGGTGCCGGGACGGCGTGCGAGGATCGGAGCTATGGAGTACGCACCGGAGCCGCCCGCGTCGACCGAGCTGTTCCGGCGGGCGCGCCGGGTGATCCCGGGTGGCGTCAACTCGCCGGTCCGGGCGTTCCGCGGCGTCGGCGGGACGCCCCGGTTCATGGTCTCGGGCCGCGGGCCCTACCTGACCGACGCCGACGGCCGTGAGTACGTCGACCTGGTCTGCTCCTGGGGGCCGATGATCCTCGGCCACGCCCACCCGGACGTCGTGGACGCGCTGCGCTCGGCCGCCATCGCCGGGACGAGCTTCGGCACGCCGAGCCCGGGCGAGGTCGACCTGGCCGAGGAGATCATCCGACGGGTGCCGGCGGTCGAGATGGTCCGGCTGGTCAACTCGGGCACCGAGGCGACGATGAGCGCGCTGCGCCTGGCCCGCGGCTTCACCGGCCGGGACCTCGTCGTCAAGTTCGCCGGCTGCTACCACGGCCACGTCGACTCGCTGCTGGCCTCGGCCGGCTCCGGGGTGACGACGCTCGGCCTGCCCGACTCGCCCGGGGTGCCGGCGGCCACCGCCGCCGAGACGCTCGTCCTGCCCTACAACGACCTGTCCGCCGTCCAGGCGGCCTTCGAGGCCCACCCCGGGCTGATCGCTGCCGTCATCACCGAGGCGGCCGCGGCCAACATGGGCGTGGTGCCGCCGCTGCCCGGCTTCAACGCCGGCCTGCGCCGGCTGTGCGACGCCCACGGCGCCCTGCTGGTGTTAGACGAGGTGATGACCGGCTTCCGGGTCGGCCCGGCCGGCTGGTGGGGCCTGGAGGGCGCGCAGGAGGGCTGGCGGCCCGACCTGTTCACCTTCGGCAAGGTGATGGGCGGCGGGCTGCCGGCGGCCGCGTTCGGCGGACGGGCCGACGTGATGGCCGCGCTCGCCCCGTCCGGGCCGGTCTACCAGGCCGGGACGCTGTCCGGTAACCCGCTGGCCGTCGCGGCCGGGCTCGCCACGCTGCGGGCGGCGACCGACGCCGTCTACGCCACCGTCGACGCCCGCGCGGCCGACGTGGCCGGCATCGTCTCGACCGCGCTGACCGAGCAGGGCGTCCCGCACCTGCCCAGCAGTGCCGGCTCGCTGTTCAGCGTGTTCTTCACCGAGGCGCCGACCGTCATCGACTTCGACGGCGCCCGGGCCACCTCGACCACCCGCTACGCGGCGTTCTTCCACTCGATGCTGGACGCCGGGATCTACCTGCCGCCGTCGAACTACGAGGCCTGGTTCGTCTCCGGCGCGCACGACGACGCAGCCGTCGAGCGGATCGCGGCCGCCGCGCCGGCGGCGGCGCGAGCGGCCGCCGCCGCCGGCGAGCCCGTCGCCGCCGGGGGCCGCTCATGACTGAGCAACGGACGACCGTCAGCCTGGTCCGCCACGGGGAGGTCTTAAACCCGGACAAGATCCTCTACGGGCGGCTGCCGGGCTTCCGGCTCTCCGAGACCGGGCAGCGCCAGGCCAAGGTGACCGGCGAGTTCCTGTCCGGGCGTGACATCGCGGCCGTGGTCGCGAGCCCGCTGGAGCGGGCTCGGCAGACGGCGGCGGCGATCGCGGCCGCGGCCGGCGGCCTGGAGGTCCAGGTGGACCCGCGCCTGATCGAGAGCCGCAACGCGTTCGAGGGAACCCGGTTCGAGCCGAGCGTCAGCCTGCTGCGCCAGCCCCGGATGTGGGCGCTCATGCGCAACCCGTTACGCCCGTCCTGGGGTGAGCCCTATGACGAGATCGCCGAGCGGATGCTGGCGGCGGCCGGGCAGTGGCGCGACGCCTATCCCGGCCGCGAGGTCGTGCTGGTCAGCCACCAACTGCCGATCTGGACGGCCCGCCGAGCGCTGGAGGGCCTGCACCTGTGGCACCGGCCCGACCGGCGCCAGTGCGGGCTGGCCAGCGTCACCTCGGCCCGCTACGAGGCGCAGCGGCTGGTCGGGATCGACTACGCGGAGCCGAACGGCCCGAGCAGCAACGCTCCCGGGAGCGTGGGCGCCTAGCTCGGTGCCGCCCGTGGCTCGGTGCTGCCCGGCCCCACCCCGCCCGCCCGGGCGGACGAAGTTCTACAGTGGGTCGAAGGGATAGTGGTCGAAGAGATAGTGGGTCGAAGGACTGGTCGGGCTGGGCGCCGGACCGGCCCGGCGATGATTCGGTCGGCGCGAGATCGGCCGAGATCGGTCGGCGCGAGATCGGCCGAGATCGGTTGGCACGAGAGGGGTTGGCGCGGCTGTGGCCTCGATGACCGCGCGGGAGACGCGGGCCGTCCGGCGCGGGAGACTTCCGGGGATCGCCGCGCTGGCCCTGGCCGCGATCGTCGCGCTGGCCGGCTGCTCCGGGCGCGGCGACAGCGTCGACCAGAGCGCGAACGGCTTCGGGTTCGTCCAGCAGTCGGCGACCCAGGACTTCGTCCCGGTGGCCAAGCGCAGGACGGCCCCGGACATCAGCGGGCAGAACCTGGCCGGCGACAAGCTCGCGCTGAGCCAGTTCGCCGGGAAGATCACGGTGGTGAACTTCTGGGCCTCCTGGTGCTCGCCCTGCCGGGCCGAGACCCCGGGCCTGGTCACTCTGGCCGGCCAGGACCACAACATCGCTTTCGTCGGGGTCAACGAGAAGGACTCGGTCTCCTCGGCCAAGGCATTCACCCGCGATTACAAGGTGACCTACCCGAGCATCGTCGACAAGATCGGCACGCTGGCCGCCCGCTGGCCCGTCCCGCCCGGCCTGCCCTCCACCTTCGTGCTGGACAAGCAGGGTCGGCTGGCCGCGCGCTTCACCGGCGGGGTGCTCCCGGCCGACCTGAGCGGCGTGCTGACGAAGCTGGAGGCCGAGACGTGAGCACGGCAACCGCGAGCCGCTTGAGGGTGAGCCCGGCAGGCACCGCGACGGCCGGCCCGGCGACGGCGGGCCCGGCGACGGAGGACCCCGCGACTGCCGGCCCGGCCACGTGAGCGTCGTCTCGTTCGTCTCCGGCGGGCCGCTGCCGCTGGCCGCGCCGGTCGCGGTCGCGGCCGGTCTGCTCTCGTTCGCCTCGCCGTGCGTCCTGCCGCTGGTGCCGGGCTACCTGACCTTCGTGACCGGCCTGTCCGCCCAGGACCTGGCGGCACAGCCGCGGCGCCGCGCGGCGCGGTCCGCCACCGCGCTGGTCCCGGCGGGCGTGGGCGGCGGGACGGCCGTGCTGGACCCGCCGGGCCCCGCCAGCGACGGCGACGGCGCTGACGCCGAGGCGCCCGAGCCGGGGACGGCCGCGGCCGTCCGCCTCGGGCGGGTCACCGCCGGCACCGTGTTGTTCGTGCTCGGCTTCACCGCCGTGTTCGTCAGCTACGGCGCCGCCTTCGGCGGGCTGGGCCGCTGGCTGCTGCTGCACCAGGTCGGCATCAGTCGGGCGCTCGGCGCGGTCACCGTGGTGATGGGGCTGGCGTTCGCCGGCGTGTTCGCCCGCGTCCCGCTGGCCAACCGGGAGTTCCGCTCCCACCGGCTGCCCCGCCCGGGCCTGCTCGGCGCGCCCGTGCTCGGCGTGCTGTTCGGCCTGGGCTGGACGCCCTGCCTCGGCCCGACTCTGTCGGCTGTACTCGCGCTGGCCGTCCAGAGCGCGACGGCCGGGCGGGGGGCCTTCCTGTCCGGGATGTACTGCCTGGGCCTGGGACTGCCGTTCCTCGCGGTCGGCCTGGCCTTCCGCCGGGCGCTGGGCGCGCTGGCGCTGATGCGCCGCCACGCCCGGGGCCTGGCCATCGCCGGCGGGACGCTGCTGGTCGTCATCGGGCTCAGCCAGGTATTCGGCTTCTGGGCCGACGTCGTCGCCTGGATGCGGCCCTACGCCCCCGGATTCGCGGAGACGCCGCTGTGACCGAGCTGACCCACGAGGCCACCCGCACCGCCGAGGCCGACGCCGAGGCCGACGCCGCGATCGAGGCTGAATCGGCCGCCGAGGCGGCCGAGACCGAGGTGATCGGCGCGCTGACCACCTCGCCGGATGACCGCCGGCGCGCCGCCGGGACGGCCACCCTGCGCCGGTCGCGGCCGGCCGGACCGGCATCCACCCGCCCCGGCGGCGCCACCGGCGGAGCGAGTCCCGGGGGCGGCGGCCCGAGCGAGCGCCAGACCGCGTTCTGGCGCCTGGTCCTGCCGCTGCGCCGGGCCTGGCGTCAGCTGACCAGCATGCGCACGGCCATCGTCCTGCTGTTCCTGCTGGCGCTGGCGGCCATCCCCGGGTCCCTGCTGCCGCAGCGCAACATCGACCCGCTCAAGGTCCAGCAGTACCTGGCCGACCATCCGAGCCTCGGGCCGTTCCTGGACCATCTCGGCGGCTTCGCCGTGTTCGGCTCGCCCTGGTTCGCCGCCGTCTACCTGCTGCTGTTCGTCAGCCTCATCGGCTGCCTGAGCTCCCGGGTGACCTGGCACGCGAAGGCGCTGGTCGGCAGGCCGCCCAAGGCCCCGGCCCGCCCGGGCCGGCTCGGGGGCCAGTCCTGGGCGACCGGCGTCGAGGCGGCCGAGGCGGTCGAGCTCGCGGCCGCCCGCCTGCGCCGCCGCCGCTTCCGGGTCGCCACCGCGCCGGAGGGCGCGCGGACAGCCAAGGGCGCGCCCGACCACTCGGTCGCGGCCGAGAAGGGCTACCTGCGCGAGACCGGCAACCTGCTGTTCCACATCTGTCTGGTGCTGCTGCTGGCCGGGGTGGGGCTGGGCTCCTGGTTCGGCTACCAGGGCACCGTCCTGCTCGCCACCGGGGACGGGTTCAGCAACACGCTGGTCTCCTACGACCAGTTCAGCCAGGGCCGGCTGGTCAACGTGGGCAAGCTGCCCCCGTTCTCGATGACGATGACGAACTTCCACGCCGCCTACGAGCCGAACGGCGAGCCGAAGGACTTCGAGGCGATGGTCTCCTACGCGCCCGACCTCGACACCCCGAACCGGACCACGACGATCCGGGTCAACCACCCGTTGAAGATCGGCAACGCCAAGGTCTACCTGATCGGTCACGGCTACGCGCCGCACTTCGTCCTGCGCGACGCCCATGGCGGGATCGTCTGGGCGGGCTACCAGCCCTGCACCCCCCGCGACTCCCAGTTCACCTCGACCTGCACCGTCAAGATCGGTGATGCCGGGCTGCCGGCGACCGGGCCGCTGCACACGCCCCAGCAGCTCGCCTTCAGCGGCGTGTTCACCCCGACGACCGTGCTCGACCCGGCCCAGGGCTACGTCTCGACGTACCCCGCCGCGACCGCGCCCGGCCTGACGATCACCGCCTACGTCGGGAACCTGCACATCAACGAGGGCGTGCCCAGCAACATCTACGCCCTGGACACCTCCGGGCTGAAGCAGCTTTCGATCGGCGGGCCGCTCGGCCCCGGCCGGCAGGCCCAGGTGCTGGCGGTCGACAACCCGAAGCAGCGGACGGTCACCGGGCTGCCGAATGGGATGACGCTCGACGTCGACGGGGTGCGTGAGTTCGGCACCTTCCAGACGAAGTCTGACCCGTTCAAGGGGTACGTCCTGATCGCCGCCGTCGGGATCATCGCCGGTCTGCTGCTCAGCCTGCGCATCCGCCGCCGCCGGATCTGGGTCCGGGCCACGCCCGCCGCCGGGGGCGGCTCGCTCCTCGAGGCCGGCGGCCTGTCCCGCTCCGACCAGGACGGCTTCGCCGCGGAGCTGGCGTCCGTCATCGACGAGCTGCGCGCCGCCAGCCCACCAGTGGCTGAGCCCGAGCCCACCCCCGCCGCCGAGGTCGCGGCCGAGCCCGCGTCCGAACCGCCTCCGTCGCCCGCGCCGAACCGTCAGGAGCCGTAATGGCCGTCAGCGAGACCTTCGCCGCCGCGTCCGACCATCTGTTCGGCTCGGCAATGGCCGTGTACGCGGCCGGGATGCTCGGCTACGCGGCCGAGTTCTCCTTCAACCGGCTCGGCCGGCGGGCCGAGGCCGAGGCCTTCGACGTGCCCGCCGCGGCCGCCGCGCGCAAGGAGGTCCCGGCCCTCGTCGGGGCGGAGAGTGCCGAGGGTGCCGAGGGCGCCGGGACGGTCGTGGTCGACCCGGCGGCCGAGGCCCTGGCCGCCGCCCGTGACCGGGAGCAGGCCAGGAAGGACGCCCGCGCCGCCGCGGCCGCCGCGCTGGCCGACGACGGCTCCGCCGGCCTGGGCGGCGACGAGCCCCCGACCGGACGGGCCAGGTGGGTCGGGCGGATCGCGGTCGCGCTGACCGTCGTCGGCTGGGCCCTGCACGTCGGCTCGGTGGTCTGTCGCGGCATCGCGGCGAACCGGGTGCCGTGGGGCAACATGTACGAGTTCTCGTCCATGCTGTGCCTGATCGCGGTGACCGCGTTCCTGGTCCTGCTGACCCGGGCCCACGTCCGCTGGCTCGGCGTCTTCGTGATGGTGCCGGTCGTCCTCACGCTCGGCTTCGCCGGGACCGTCCTCTACGTGCCGGCCGGGCCGCTGGTGCCGGCGCTCAACTCGTACTGGCTCAAGATCCATGTGGTCGCGGCCATCACAGCCAGCGGCGTCTACCTGGTCTCGGCGGTCACGACCGTCCTGTTCCTGCTCAAGGACCGGTGGGAGAACCGGCTGGCCGACGTGGCCGCCGGCCGGGCCGAGGCCAGCGCGGCCATGCGCGGCCGGGGCGGGATCGTCATGCGGCTGCCCTCGGCCCAGGCGCTGGACCGGCTGACCTACCGGATCATCGCCTTCGCGTTCCCGGTCTGGACGTTCGCGATCATCGCTGGCGCCATCTGGGCCGAGGCGGCCTGGGGCCGCTACTGGGGCTGGGACCCCAAGGAGACCTGGTCGTTCATCACCTGGGTCATCTACGCGGCCTACCTGCACGCCCGGGCCACCGCCGGCTGGAAGGGACGCCGGGCCGCGACGATCTCACTGCTCGGCTTCACGGCCCTGTTCGTCGACTACTACGTCGTGAACCTGGTGATCTCGGGCCTGCACTCCTACGCCGGCGTCAAGTAGCCGCCGGCGGGACCTCCTGACCGCTCGCGGGCTAGTTGCCCCGCTCGCGGCGGATGCGCTCGTCGAGCTCGCTGAGGAAGTCCGGGTCGTCGTCGGGAGCGGTCGGCCGCTGGCGGGCCCGCGAGCGGCGGGCCGCCGACCAGGGCGTCTCCGGGAAACCGCCGCGCGCCCCGCTCACGAAGCGCCGCCGGCTGCTCTCCTCGGCCTGGCGCTCCTCGTCCGCGTAGCGGCTGCGCCACATGACGTCACGGCCGCCGGTCCGGCCGAACAGCAGCCAGGCCGCCGCGCCGAGCGCGACGAAGAAAACGATCACAGTCACTCGGGTCACCTTCGGCAGTTCTCGTACCCCAACCACACGTACCAACCACCCGCGCCCGGCGGGTAGTCCGTCCACGCCCGGACGCGAACGTCCGATCTGTGGCACCTCGCTGACGGTGGCACCTCGCTGGGCCCTGACCGGCCGCCGTCGCGCGTCCGGGGCGCGCGCCCAGCTCCTCCAGTGTGCCCGGCTGGCCGGCTCCGCGTCCGGGGACTGCCGCAACGGCTCCATCTGACCCGCCGTGGCGACCATCTGCCCGACCATCCGCGCCTGTCCGGCCATCCGCGCGGACCCAGCATTTCAGACCCGTAACGATCAGTGGCGCGCGGGGGCGGGCCGGGTGAACTCTTTGGCGGGGGGCCCGGTGGCCCACTAGTGTCGGATGGCGACAACCACATATGCGCCTGCCGCTTACACCCGCGCGGGAGAGTCCCCGGCCCAGACCGGACCGGGGCGCCGAAGGAGCAAGATCTCCCCATAAACTCTCAGGCCGCGGTACCGCCGGGTCAGGCAGCTCTGGAAAGTGAGTCGCGCGGCCCGTGGGCCGGGCGCCTCCGCCGAAGGGGAAAGCCGGGCGAGCCCGGTGAAGCTCTCAGGCTCGGGACAGAGGGGGAGGGCAGAGCCCGCCCGCCTCGCGCTGCCCGACCCCAGGAGTGGTGACCGTGAGCCCAGACAGCTCGACGACCCTGCCCTCGACGAACCGGCCTGACGCGCCGCCGTCCGCCGGGTCCGCCGGCCAGTCCGCCGGGTCGGCCGGCCCGTCCGCGCCCGCCCGCCCGGCCCCGTCAGGGCCCGCACCCGGCGGCGACGGCGGCCCGGTGCTCACCGGCGCGCCGGGCGCGTCCTTCCCCGACCGGCACATCGGCGCCGACGCCGACGCGGTCGCGGCGATGCTGGCCGTCGTCGGCCAGCCCGACCTGGACGCTCTCACGACCGCCGCCGTCCCCCGGGCGATCCGCGACACCGAGCTGTCGCTACCGGTCGCCGAGGACGAGACGGCCGTGCTGGCTGAGCTGCGCCGCATCGGCAGCCGCAACCGGCCTGTCCCGTCGATGATCGGCCTGGGCTTCCACCCGGCGGTCATGCCCGGCGTGATCCAGCGCAACGTGCTGGAGAACCCGGCCTGGTACACCGCCTACACCCCGTACCAGCCGGAGATCTCCCAGGGCCGTCTGGAGGCCCTGCTCAACTTCCAGACGATGATCACCGACCTGACCGGCCTGGCCGTGGCGGGCGCGTCCCTGCTCGACGAGCCGACCGCCGCCGCCGAGGCGATGCAGCTGGCCCGCCGCTCGGCGAAGCGGGACCGGGGCCCGGTGTTCCTCATCGACGCCGACGTCCTGCCGCAGACCCGCGAGGTCGTCGCCACCCGGGCCGAGCCGATCGGCGTCACCGTGACCGAGGCCGACCTCTCCGCCGGCCTGCCCGCCTCGGCGGCCGACGCGTTCGGCCTGCTCCTCCAGTACCCGGGCACCTCCGGTGAGCTGCGCGACCATCGGGCGCTGATCGCCGCCGCCCACGATGCCGGGCTGCTCGTCGTCGTCGCGGCCGACCCGCTGGCGCTGACCGTGCTGGCCTCGCCGGCCGAGATCGGCGCCGACATCGCCGTCGGCTCGACCCAGCGCTTCGGTCTGCCGCTCAGCTTCGGCGGTCCGCACGCCGGCTACATCGCGCTGCGCTCCGGGCTGGAGCGCTCGCTGCCGGGCCGGCTGGTCGGGGTGTCGGTCGACGCGGACGGCGCGCCGGCCTACCGGCTGACGCTCCAGACCCGTGAGCAGCACATCCGCCGGGAGAAGGCGACCAGCAACATCTGCACCGCCCAGGTGTTGCCGGCCGTGCTGGCCTCGATGTACGCCGTCTACCACGGGCCGGAGGGGCTGGCCGCGATCGCGCGGCGCATCCACGCCCACGCGCTGCGCCTGGCCGAGGGCCTGCGCGCCGGCGGGGTCACCGTCGTGCACGAGGCCTTCTTCGACACCGTCCTGGCCCGCGTTCCGGGCCGGGCGGGCGACGTCGTCGCGGCCGCGCTGGCCGGCGGGATCAACCTGCGGCTCGTCGATGCCGACCACGTCGGCGTCGCCTGCAACGAGACGACGTTGGAAGCCGACCTGCACGCCGTGTGGGCCGCCTTCGGCGTCGCCGCCCCGCCGCCGCCGGGGGCGGGCGCGGACGGAGCGGACGGGGTGGCGACGGTGCTCCCGCCGGCGCTGCTGCGCACCGGCGCCTATCTGGAACACCCGGTCTTCCACCGGCACCGCTCCGAGACGGCGATGCTGCGCTACCTGCGCGCGCTGGCCGACAAGGACCTGGCCCTGGACCGGGGGATGATCCCGCTCGGTTCCTGCACGATGAAGCTCAACGCGACGACCGAGATGGCCGCCGTCACCTGGCCGGACTTCGCCGACATCCACCCGTTCGCGCCGATCGACCAGGCCGCCGGCTACCTGGAGATGATCGCCGACCTGGAGCGCTGGCTGGCCGAGATCACCGGCTACGCGGCCGTGTCGGTCCAGCCCAACGCGGGCAGCCAGGGCGAGCTGGCCGGGCTGCTCGCCATCCGGGCCTACCACCGGGACAACTCCGTCGAGGGCGCGGCCGGGGGAGCCCAGCCCCGCGACGTCTGCCTGATCCCGTCCTCGGCGCACGGCACGAACGCGGCCAGCGCGGCGATGGCCGGCATGCGGGTCGTCGTCGTCGCCTGCGACGCCGAGGGCAACGTCGACCTGGGCGACCTGGCCAAGAAGGCCGACGAACACCGCTCCCGGCTGGCCGCGCTGATGGTGACCTACCCGTCCACCCACGGCGTCTACGAGGACGGGATCCGGGCCGCCTGCGACATCGTCCACGAGGCCGGCGGCCTGGTCTACGTCGACGGGGCGAACCTGAACGCGCTGGTGGGGCTCGCCCGGCCGGGACGTTTCGGCGCCGACGTCAGTCACCTCAACCTGCACAAGACGTTCTGCATCCCGCACGGCGGCGGCGGCCCGGGCGTCGGGCCGGTGGCCGTGGTCGAGCGGCTCGCGCCCTACCTGCCCAACCACCCGCTGCGGTCCGAGGCCGGGCCGGCGGGTGGCGTCGGGCCGATCTCCGGGTCGCCCTGGGGCTCGGCCGGCATCCTGGTGGTCCCCTGGGCCTACATCCGGATGATGGGCGCGGACGGGCTGCGCCGGGCGACGTCGGTCGCGGTCCTGTCGGCCAACTACATCGCCCGCCGGCTGGCCGACTACTACCCGGTCCTCTACACCGGCCGGGGCGGGCTGGTCGCCCACGAGTGCATCCTGGATCTGCGTCCGCTGACCAAGGCGACCGGCGTCACCGTCGACGACGTGGCCAAGCGCCTGATCGACTACGGCTTCCACGCGCCGACGATGTCGTTCCCGGTGGCCGGGACGTTGATGGTCGAGCCGACGGAGAGTGAGGACCTGGCCGAGATCGACCGGTTCATCGAGGCGATGATCTCGATCCGGGGCGAGGCCGACCGGGTCGCCGCGGGAGTGTGGCCCGTCACCGACAACCCGCTGCGCAACGCTCCGCACACGGTGGAGATGCTCACCGGCGACGAGTGGGGCCACCCGTACCCGCGCTCGCTGGCCGCCTACCCGGTGCCGTCACTGCGAGGGCGGGCGTACTTCTCGCCGGTGCGGCGGATCGACGGCGCCTACGGCGACCGAAACCTGCAGTGCACCTGCCCGCCGCCGGAGGCGTTCGAGGACTGACCCGCGCCCGCATCTCGTCCCGCCTCGCCCGGGTTGGTCCACCCGGGCGGGGCCGGCGGAGCGCGAGCAGCGTCTTCGGGAGCCTTCCGGCGCCCACACGCGGCACACATCCACCGTCCGTAGCGTGGAAGGCGGTCCCGGGGCACCGGGACGCCCACGGTACCGTCGAGGGGTGCCGGCTCGGCTCCGGCCGACCCGGAGACCGTCGCCGGCTCGCGTTGAATAATCTTGGAGGCCACCGCCGTGACCGGTCCGTTGGCGGTCAACATCCTCTCCGCCTCGTCCATCGTCTCCACCTTCGGGACGATCGGGCTGATCGCGATCGTCTTCGCCGAGACGGGCCTGCTGATCGGCTTCTTCCTGCCCGGGGACTCCCTGCTGTTCCTGGCCGGCGCCTACTGCGCGACGAAGGCCGGCGGCGACCAGCCCCACCTCAACCTCGCCGCCGTGCTGGTCGGTGTGATCGTGGCCGCGATCGTCGGCGCCCAGACCGGCTACCTCATCGGCCGTAAGGCCGGGCCGCGGCTGTTCGACCGGCCCAACTCCCGGATCTTCAAGCGGCAGAACGTGGAGAAGGCCCACGAGGTCCTCCAGAAGTACGGCGAGACCCGGGCGATCATCTTCGCCCGGTTCATCCCGGTGGTGCGGACGTTCATGAACCCGGTGGTCGGGACGATCCGCACCGACGTCCGGACGTTCACCATCGCCAACGTCGTCGGCGGCGTGATCTGGGCGGCCGGGGTGACGCTGCTCGGCTACGCACTCGGCGGCGCCGTCCACATCGACAAGTACATCATCCCGGTCACCGTGGTGATCGTCGCGCTCTCGGCCATCCCGATCCTGCTGGAGTACCGGAAGCAACGGCGGGAGGCCGCCGCGCACCCGGCCGCCGCCCCGACTCCGCCGCCGGCCCAATCGGCCCGCGAGTTCCACGCCCCGGGCTACGACGCCCAGCGCGGCGGCGCGCCGGGCTACGACGCCCCGGGCTACGACGCCCAGCGCGGCGGCGCGCCGGGCTACGACGCCCCGGGCTACGGCGGCGCCCAGCCGGAGTACCGCGATGACGACACCCAGCGGGTGTACCGGCCCCGCCGCTGACCGGCGCCGGCCTTCCGGCCGGCTACAGGCGTTGGGGGGCGGGGTCGAACAGGGTCGCCGGCTCGGCCGGCCACTCGCCCGAAGCGGCCGGCGCGGGCAGCGGCTCGAGCAGGTCGGGCCGGTTGTTGCGGACGTTGCCGACGGCCGGGTCGACCGGGTGGGCCAGCAGCGTCCCGGCCGGCGCCGGGACCAGCAGGCCGCCCAGCGCGGCCGGGTCGCCGGTCGGGTCGAGCCAGCGGTCCCAGTCGGCGCGCGCCAGCATGACGGGGGACCGCTCGTGCAGGTCGGGCAGGTCCAGGGCGTGGGTCGTCGTGATGACCGTGCAGCTGGTCAGCTTCTGCCCCTCGGCGTCCCGCCAGGTCTCGTACAGGCCGGCCAGGGCCAGCGAGCCCCCGTCGACCGAGTGGACGAAGAACGGCCGCCGGCCCGGGCGGCCGCCCGGTAAGCCCGCGTCGACGGTCATCCACTCGTAGTAGCCGGTGGCCGGGACGAGGCAGCGCCGGGCGGCGTAGGCCGCCCGGAACGCCGGCTTCGTGGCCACGGACTCGGCGCGGGCGTTGAACATCCGGGAGCCGGCGCTCGGGTCCTTGGCCCATGGCGGCACCAGCCCCCAGCGGGCCAGCCCGAGCCGCCGCTCACCCGGGGCGGAGCGGGGGGTGATGACGATCGGGACCCGCGCCGTGGGCGCGACGTTGAAGTCCGGCCGCAGCTCGCCGCCCGTCGCGTCCAGGGCCTGGAACTCACGCGTGAGATCGTCGGCGCTGGAGGTGTTCGCGTACCGCCCGCACATGCTCCGATCGTCCCAGATCGCTCGGACATACCGGGCGCGCGCAGACGGTGTGGCGTTGCTCACCCCTAGGGGTGTGGCGGGCGATCCGGTTGGGGCGGGCTCAGGTACCTCGGTAGCCAGGTCGTTGCGGAGACGTACGGTCCGCCGTGCCCGAGGTGAACAGAGGTCGGTATGGCTACGTTAAGCAAAGCCACTCTGACTTTGGGTGGCAAGTCGGGCGTGGCCGTCGTCACATATCTCCCGCTGGGTGGCGTGGGCGGTTAACCTGACGCGCGCCCCGGGTAGGGCCTAACAACCCGTGTCCCGGTGTTTGGCGGGCCGGATGCCCAGCCGTCGCAGTGGCGGACGTTGCGGCAGCGGCCATGTATGCGGATACTTCGTTTTCCAGCCCGATGTGCCGCGCGGCGGATGATCCTCCTCTCGCCCGGCCCAGGCCTACCGATTCGGAAGTGGAGGGTCGGATCGGACCGGCGTGAAGGAACGATGGACAACCGTGCGTAGGTCAGCCACGCTTACCGATACGGGGTCGGTCTTTTCTTACGGGTGAGATGCCGGGCGGTGTCCCGACCGGCAGCGCATGGGGATGGTCGCCGTCGGTCGGGGACCTCGGAAACGCCCTGGAGCGTTCGAGGGTTGAAGACAACGGGTCCGTCTCCGTTTTCTGGGGGGTTGTTTCGTTCCGGCGGAATGGTCATGAGAGAGGGGCGTCCGTGCGCACGCTCGAAGCCACCACCCTCGACCTCGACAACATCGAGGCGGCAAAGCTCAGCAAAGGCATCACCTTGAGCCTCCTGATCCCGGCCCGCGGGCCGGAGGCGGCCCGCACACTCGGCAACATCATCGCGGCCAACCGGCAGCGCTGGATGCGGGAGAGGGCGGTTCTCGACGAGATCGGGATCGTCGTGGACCCGTCGTCCGACGGCGACGAACACGATCTGGTGGCCATCGCGAACGAAGCGGGCGCCAGCTGGGTCGTGCGCGGCCGGTCGGTGATCTCCCGACACGCCAGCGGCGAGTCCGCGCTGAACGGCGGCAAGGCCGGGGCCATGCGCAGCCTGGCCTACCTGGCCTTCGGCAACCGGTTGATCTTTCATGACGCCGACCTCGAGGGCTACGACCCCCACACCGTGGGGGTGCTCGCGGCGGCTGCCACGTCGGACGGGGCACCGCTGTTCGTCAACGGCAGCTCGCGGCGGGTGACGGGTGACGGGCAGCCCGGCGGCCGGACGACGGAGATGCTGCGGTCGCTGTTGTCCAAACAGCTCGCGCAGTACGTGCCGGCGGTCACGCAGACCATCCAGCCGCTTATCGGCGAGTTCGTGATCGACGCCGACGTCTTCGCCTCGCTCGCGTTTTCGCGGGGTTATGGTGTCGAGACCTCGCTGAAGGTGCTGGCGCTGGACCTCCTGGACGGGTCGGACTGCGCCCAGGTCGACCTTCCGGTCAAGTATCAGGTCGGGCAGCATTATCATGACCTCGTCAAGCAGTTCCATGAGATTTCTTTCACGGTTGATGTCCTGGAGGCGTACTTCGCCCGCCGCCGCATCAACCCCAGCGTCGCCATCTGGGACATAGCCCAGAACTATGACCTGCTCTTCCCGGGCCGCAACTATGCCCTGCACCGGCCCGAGGGCTACGACGAAACCCCGTTCGTGCCGCGGCTGGGCTTCTACCCGCCGTTGGCGACGGCGGCGGCCTACCAGGCCCGGCTGGACGAGATTCAGGCTGCTCGCCGCGCCGCCCTGACCGCGCTCGATGCCCGAATGCGAACACCGGCGTAACAATTGAAACATTGCCGTAAACGGGATCGCCTCGGGGACAGGGGCGAACCCGTTGTGCCGGTGCCGTCGGCTCGCCCTCGCCGGTGAGCCGACGGCACCGTCAGCGGCCATCGCCCCGCCGACCGGCCGGTTCCGGCTCCCTCGTCGCAGCCGCCGCGGCGTTCGGACCTTGAGCGTTCCGACGTCGAGCGCCCGGACGTCGAGCGCCCGGGACCTATGAGCCGTCAGACCTCGAGGTCGAACCAGAGGTACTTGCCGCTGCCGGCGCTGACCGCGCCCCAACTGCCGGCCAGCGCGTCCAGCACCAGCAGCCCGCGCCCGCCCTCGGCGTCCGGGTCGGCCCCCCGGCGGCGGGGCAGCTCCGTGCACGAGTCCGAGACGGACGCGTGTACCAGACCGGGGCGCAACTCGATCAGCAGCCACACCGGGGCCGCTCCGTACTTCACCGCGTTGGTGACCAGCTCGCTGACCAGCAGCTCCGCTGTGCCGATCGCGTCCTCGGGGAGGTCGGCCGAACCCAGGCAGGTCCGGATGAGGCCCCGGGCCTGGGGAACCGCGCTCGGCAGGTGCGGCAGCTCCGCCAGGTGATGGACGACCGGAGGGCTGGCCGAGCTGTGCGTGACGACGCTCGCCCCACCGGCCCCCGCGGGCGGATACGTCGCGTTCATCGGATGTCGGGTTCGGATGTGCTCATCGATGCTCGACTACCCCTCCGGCGCGGTCGGGAAGCACGGTGCTCCCCTTTTTCGTCAGTTGCCGTCCGGCCGGCCGGCATACGGCCGAGCTCCCGGCAGTCACCGCGCGACGGGCTTGGCGGCGTCGCTGCCGCGCGGGTCGCGGTGGGGATCACTCCCACCGTTCGGTGCCGAGCCACCGGGCGCCTCGCCATGCTGTCCTCCGATCCCCGCGTCCGGCCCGCTCGTGAGCACCGGCAGGCCCAGGAGCCCGCGAATCTCAGCTTGCACCTCGAGGCGGTCCCGGCGGGCGTCGACCGTCGCGATGTACTCTTTTCTTCCGAAGATCTCCATGACCGGTTTGGTTTTCTCGTGATAGTCCCGCAGCCGGACACGCAGCGCGTCCAGGTTGTCGTCGGCGCGGGTCACGAGCGCCCCGCCGCAGACGTCGCAGGTGTCCTCCCGCCGGGGGCGGTGGGCGATGAGGTTGTAGTCCAGCCCACAGCGTGAGCACAGCCGCCGGGCCAGCACCCGCCGCACGACCTCCTCGTCCGGCAGGTCGAGGTAGATGACCCCGTCGATGTCGTAGCTTTCCAGGAAGAACTCGGCCTGCCGGGCGTTGCGCGGGAACCCGTCGATGATGAAACCGTAGTTCCAGTCGTGGCTGGCCAGCCGTTCGCGGACCACGGCCTCGACGAGGTCGTCGCCCACCAGATGGCCGCTGGCCACGATCCGCCGGACCTGGGCGCCGAGCTTGGTGTGGTTCTGGACGTTCCACCGGAAGATGTCGCCGACGCTGATGTGCACGAGATCGAGATCGTCGGCCAGCAGCTTCGCCTGGGTGCCCTTGCCGCTGCCCTGAACGCCCATAATCACGTACTTGCGCACATCGTCTCCTTGGTCGGCTCCTCGCCTTGGCCGGCCCCTCGCTGTGACTGGGCGGCTCGCTGGGTTGGACGGGGCGCCGCGCCGTCACCGGCTGGCCGTCGCGGCGGCATGACCACCTTCTCACGTGCGACGACGCGGCCGGCGAGCGTCGTGGGATGGCCGCCGTCCGGTGGCGGTCACCCGCCGCGGGGCCGGCCTTCGCCCGGGCCCTCGACGGAACGCCTAGACGTCCTCGGACGTGTCGATGCCGATGATCCTCGTCGCCCGCCAGTTGACCAACACGCTTCCCCCGTCGGCTAGATGAACCTGCTCCACCTCGCAGCGGAACACCGCCTGGGTCAACCGTCGGCGCAGTTCCGCGACGTCGGTGTCATCCGGCAGGCGCAACCGCTGGCCGTCGATCACGAGTGTCACACGCACTCGTCAATTTTCGCACTGGCGTTCGGCTGTGGCAACACTGTGGTCGGGTATCGCTACGTATCGTGGCGCCGCTGGTCGGTTCCGTCGTGTCCGGCTCCGTCTTGGCCGGTTCGGTCGTGGCCGGTTCGGTCGTGGCCGGTTCGGTCGTGGCCGGTTCGCTCGTGGCCGGCCCCAGCCGCGCCGGCGGCCAGCAGTGCCAACTCGCGCCGGATGTTCGCGCGGGCCGGGGCCTCCCAGTGCCGGACGGCCCAGGGCGTGACGTACAGCGGGCGCTCCAGCAGCCGGCGCAGCACCTGCGCCCGCCCGGCGGTCCACTGCTCGTCAGGCACCCAGGCATACTCCCGGCGGATCCGCCGGGAGTACACGTCGTAGGCCGCCGCCGAGCGGGCCAGCATCCGCAGGTCGGCGTCGTTGACCAGGGCCTCGTCGGGCGCGGACGAGATGTGCTCGGCGGTCGCCCGGACCATGCGGGCCACCGCGGCGATCACCGGGCCCGGGGTGTCGAGGACGGCCAGCGCCTCAGTGGCCAGCAGCGCCGAGCGGTCCTCGTTGTCGCTGGCCCGGGTGTCGTAGACGGCGTCATGGAAGAACAGCGCCAGCACGCAGGCCGGCGCGGGCTCGCCCGCCCCGGGCCCGCGTCCCCGGGCCACCAGCACCCGGGCCGCCCTGAGGGCGTCGGCGATGTGACGCAGCGTGTGGTAGTGACGGCCCGGCTCGGCGTGGCGACGGGCCAGCTCGCCGAAGGCGTCCCGGCGGCGGCGTTCGCTGGCCTCGGCGCCGGCGGCGCGCAACGCGTCGTCGAACGTCCGGGCCAACGGAGCCAGCAGATGAGCGTCCACCTGTCCTCCGTCCGCGCCCCGCTCGACCCGTGACCGTCCCGCCGGCCCCGAGCGCGGGGGTCCGGCGGGAGAGGGCGACCGGCCGGTGCCGGTCACCGCGTCGGTGGCGGGAATGGCACGGTATCGGTACCTCAAGCGGGACTGACTGGTCCGTGGCGGCTACGTGGCGTGGGTTACACGCGGCCCGAACGAACCGGTCCCCGCGGGTGCGCCCGGTCTGGCCCTCGCGCGGGGCGCGACGCCACGCGGCCCCGGCCGGCGCGGCCCAGGCGCCGGTACGGCGGAGGCGCTGGCACCCCGCCGGCGCTGTGGCGCGCGTCGCCTCCGCCAGGCAGTCCACAGGTCGGCGCGGTGACCGGCCCGCCGGGGCCAGCGCTGACCCAGGCCGCGCCGCGCCCGAGGATGGGCCGCCGACTAAGGTTTCGCTATGCCAGTGACGAAGGCGGTAATTCCGGCCGCCGGACAGGGAACACGTTTTCTGCCGGCCACCAAGTCCGTGCCCAAGGAGATGTTGCCGGTCGTCGATCGGCCGGCCATCGAGTACGTGGTGGAAGAGGCGTCCGCCGCCGGTCTGCGAGATGTCCTCCTGGTGACGAGCCGGACGAAAAAGGCGATTGAGGACCATTTTGACCGGGAGTTGGACCTCGAGGCCGCACTGGAACGCAAAGGTGACACGCACCGCCTGGAACGCATCCGCGCCTCGGCCGCGCTGGCCGACGTGCACTCGGTGCGCCAGCAGTCCCCGCGCGGGCTGGGCCACGCCGTCCTGTGCGCGGCGTCCCACGTCGGCGACGAGCCGTTCGCGGTACTGCTCGGGGACGACCTGATCGATGCTCGGGACCCGCTGCTCGAGCGCATGCTGGCCGTCCGGGACCAGCTCGGCGGCACCGTCATCGCGCTGATGGACGTGCCGGAGGAGATGGTCAGCCTCTACGGCATCGCCACCGTCGACGACGTCCCGGCCACCAGCGGGCCGGACCCGGCCAGCCCCTACCGGACCGTCCGCGTCCGCGACCTGGTCGAGAAGCCGGCGGCCGACACCGCGCCGAGCACGCTGGCCATCATTGGCCGCTACGTGATCTCGCCCCGGGTCTTCTCGGTCCTGCGCGACACCCCGCCCGGACGGGGCGGGGAGATCCAGCTGACCGACGCGCTGCGCACGCTGGCCCAGCTTTCGGACGAAGCCGGCGAACCCGTGCATGGTGTGGTCTTCAGTGGCCGGCGGTATGACACGGGTGACCGAGTCGACTATCTCAAGGCGGTCATCCGGCTGGCGTGCGAGCGGGCCGATCTCGGGGTTGAGCTCTACCCGTGGCTTGAGGAGTACGTTGCGGCCGGCGGCCCGAAGGCCGAACGGGCGGTCTAGGGACCAGCCGGGCTGGACCGGGCCGAACGGACTGGTCCAGCCGGTACGGGTCAGCCAAGGGGCCAGCCGGTGTGGGCCAGCCAAACCGGGCCAGCCGGAGCGGGCCCGGCGGACCAAAGCGGGTAGACCGGAGCGGGTCAACGGGCCGCGGGGCGGACGGTGGAGGGGCCACGGCGGACAGGACGATGAAGACGGTTGAGGATCATCTGGCGGAGATCCTGGAGCGGATCGCGCCGTTGCGGCCGGTCCGTCGGCCGCTGACCGAGGCGGCCGGCCACGTCCTGGCCGTCGACGCCTACGCGCGCCTCGACCTGCCCGGGTTCGACAACTCGGCCATGGACGGCTACGCGGTCCGGGCGGCGGACGTCGCGTCGGCCGGCCCGCGCGACGGCCCGGCCGACGGAGGGCGCGATGGCCTCGACGGCCCGGCCACCGGCGGGCTCGCCGGTCGACCCCACCGCCCATCTGACATCGGACCGAATAGCCCGAATAGCCCGGACGGCTCGGACGGTCCGGTCCGGACCGTCACCCTCCCCGTCGCGGCCGACATCCCGGCCGGGGCGCTGGCCGTCGCCCCGCTGCCGCCGGGACGCGCCGCCCGGATCATGACCGGTGCGCCGATCCCGGTCGGGGCGGACGCCGTGGTGCCGCAGGAATGGACCGACCAGGGCACCGTGACCGTCACGATCCACCAGGCCGCGCCGCGCGGCCTCTATGTCCGGCGCCGGGGCGAGGATGTGACCCGCGACGCGATGGTGCTGCCGGCCGGCGCCGTCATCAACTCCGCGCGGGTGGCGCTGCTGGCCGCCGTCAACGTGGCCGAGCCGCTGGTCTACCCGCGGCCGCGGGTGGCCGTCCTGTCGACCGGCAGTGAGCTGGTCGAACTCGGGCGCCCGGTCGCGCCGGGCCAGATCATCGACTCGAACGGGCCGTCCGTCGCCGCCGCCGTGCGGGCGGCCGGTGGCCGGCCCGTCCGCCACACCGGCGTCCCCGACGACCCCGAGGCGTTCGCCGCCGCGCTGCCGGGGCTGCTGGTCGACGTGGACGCCCTGGTCACGACGGGCGGGGTGAGCGTCGGTGCCTACGACGTGGTCAAGCAGGTCCTGAGCGCTACCGGGGCGGTGCGCTTCTCCCGCCTGGCCATGCAGCCGGGCAAGCCGCAGGGGTTCGGCCTGATCGACGGCGTCCCAGTGTTCACGCTGCCGGGCAATCCGGTCAGCGCTCTGGTGTCGTTCGAGCTGTTCGTGCGCCCGGCCCTGGCCCGGATGGCCGGGCGGCCGGCCAGCCCGGACGGCCCGCCCACCGTTGACGTCGTGCTGGCCGAGCCGGTGCGCTCGCCGCGCGGGCGCCGCTCCTACCCGCGGGCCCGGATCAGCGTCGACGCGGCCGGGCGGCGCCGGGCCCACCTGGCCGGCGGCCAGGGCTCGCACCACATCTCGGCCCTGGCCGCGGCGGACGCGCTGCTCGTCGTGCCCGAGGACGTGGTCGAGGTCGAGGCGGAAACGGTGCTGCCGGCGATCATCCTGGCCGAGTCCGCCCACCAGTTCGGGCTTGTCCCGTGACCGGCCGGGGCGACGGCGCCGAGACCGGCCGGGGCGACGGCGCCGTGACCGGCCGGGGCGACGGCCCACCGCGGCTGACCCACGTCGATGCCGCCGGCGCCGCGCGGATGGTGGACGTGGCCCCGAAGGCGGTCACCGGCCGGGTCGCCCTCGCGGCCGGGCGGCTGCTCGTCTCGCCGGCCGTCGTGGCGCTGCTGCGGGGCGTGGGCGTGCCCAAGGGGGACGCGCTCGGCGTGGCCCGGGTGGCCGGGATCATGGCCACCAAGCGGGTCCCGGACCTGATCCCGTTGTGCCATCCCATCGCGCTGGCCGGGGCCACCGTCGAGCTGACCGTCCGCGACGAGGCGGTCGAGATCGTCGCCCGGGTGCGCGCGGCCGACCGGACCGGCGTCGAGATGGAGGCGCTCACCGCCGTCGCCGTGGCCGGGCTGGCCCTGCACGACATGGTGAAGGCGGTCGACCCGACGGCGACGCTGACCGACGTCCGGCTGCTGGCCAAGACCGGCGGGCGCTCAGGTGACTGGCATCGGCCCGGCGAGCCGGCGTCGGCGCTGGCGTCGGCGCTGGCGTCGGAGCCGCCGCCGGAGCATGCCGAGCCCGCCCCGCGACCGACGGCCGAGCCGGCCTCGGGCCTGCCGGCCGGCGCCCGGGCGCGGGTGATCACGGTCTCGGACCGGGCCGCCGCCGGCGTCTACACCGACCGCTCCGGCCCGCTCGCCGCCGGCGCGCTGGCTGGCTTCGGATTCGCCCTCGACGATGTCGTGGTGATCAGTGATGATCGGGACGCTATCGTCGAGGCGATCAGGCGGGCGGTGGCGGACGGGGTGGACGTCGTGGTGACGACGGGGGGGACGGGGCTCGCGCCCCGGGACGTGACGCCGGAGGCGACCCGGGACGTGCTCGAGCGGGAGGTGCCCGGGCTGACGGAGGCGCTGCGCTCGGCGGGCGCGCCCGCGGTGCCCACCGCCGTGCTCTCGCGCGGCCTGGCCGGCGTCACCGGCCGATCGGTGATCGTGAATCTGCCGGGTTCGCGGGGCGGTGTGCGCGACGGGCTCGCGGTGCTGCGGCCGGTGATCGGGCACGCGCTCCGCCAGCTGCGCGGCGACAACGACCACGGCCACGGATCCGCTGCCCACGGGCCAGATGCCCACGGGCCAGATACCCACCGGCCAGATACCCACCGGCCAGCCGCCCACCGGCCAGACGGCCCCGGGCACGGTGCGTCCGGGCGGCCGTGATGCGGGCGCCTGGCTGGCCGGTCACCCTGGTCGAGGGCGCGGTCACCGTCCGGCCGCCCCGGCTGCGGGACGGCGTGGCCTGGGTGGAGATCCGCCAGCGCAACCGGGACTGGCTGGCCCCCTGGGAGGCGACGCCGACCGGCGTGCCGTCGGCCTGGGAGTACTGGAACCTCCGCCAGACCATCTCCATCTACAACCAGATGTTGCGGCGGCTGCGCCAGCAGGCCCGGGCCGGCACGGCCCTCCCGTTCGCGGTCGTCAACGGGTCCCGCCTGGTCGGGCAGGTGACGGTGTCGACGATCGTGCGCGGCGCATTCAACAGCGGCCATGTCGGGTACTGGATCGACCAGGACCAGGCCGGTCTGGGAATCACCCCGACCGCGCTCGCCCTGGTCGTCGACCACTGTTTCGGGCCGGCCGGCCTGCACCGAATCGAGGCCAACGTACGGCCGGAGAACGCGTCCAGCCGGCGGGTGATGGAAAAGCTCGGCTTCCGCGAAGAGGGGCTCCAGCGGCGCTATCTCTCGATCGACGGCGCCTACCGCGACCACATCTGCTTCGCCTTGACGATCGAGGACGTTCCTGACGGGCTGCTTAACCGCTGGCGGGCGGTTCGCGCGGCCGGCCATTCCGCCGCGGTGCCGGCCGCGTCGGCGGCGTCGGCCGTGCCCGCCACGTCCGCGTCGGGCACGTCCGCGTCGGCCACAACGTCCACCGGGAGCGCTGACGGGAGCGAAAGGCGCCGGCCGGGTGAGGCGCCGCGGCCGGGTGAGGAGGCCGGCGCGGCCGGTTCACCGCGACGAGCCGGGTCGGGACGGGAGCCGGCGTTCCCGTACCCGCCGCCGGCCGACCCGCCGCCGTAGACGACCGTTCCCGGCGCCGCCCGCGGGAGGATTTCCGTTGCCCTGCGTAGCGAAAGAGAGTTCATCGGTAGCGTTGCGTTATCGCCCGTCCGTGGGAATGTCCGCCGGCGTCGCGGTCGCGGCCGGGCCTGGCTCCAAGCCGCCGGCCGGGCTGGCCTCCTGACGCCCGGCCGGGCGAGTGTCCAGCGAAGCGAGCCGGTTTTCCGCATCAACCGCGACCGGCCCAGAACGACGCCCGCGCGCCGGGGCGCCGAGCGTCACGCGACACGCCCCCTCCGGGTCGGTGACCCAGGGGTAAACCGTCACTAGCGTCAGTTCCGAAATCCTCGCGGCATCAGGAAGGCGTACCGATGGTCAGCTCTTACCCGCGGCGCGGCGCGCGACCAGCCCCGCAGCCCCGCGCGCGGGCGCGTCGCGCACGATACGCGGCCGGGTGCGAGGTGACCTGACATGAGCGCTCTCATCTGGCTGGCCATTGTCGTGGTCTGGGGTTTTGTGCTAATCCCCATGTGGCTTCGCCATCACGACAGCACCGTCGAGCAGCGGTCGGCCGACCGCTTCGCGGTCGCGATGCGAGTGCTGTCCCGGCACTCCCCCCGCGACGATGACGATGAGGACGAGGACTCCGCCAACGAGCCCGCCGCTGAGCGGGACGACGCGAGGCCCGCGAGCGGCGCCTGGACCGCGACCTCGGCCGGAGCCAACCCGCGGGCCCGCGACGACGGGCCCCCGGCCGGGCCCCCGCCCGGCCGGGCGAAGCCCGTGAACCGCGCGCTCATGCGTATTCGCCGCCAGCGTCTCTACGTCCTCATCGGCGCCTTACCCGTGACGATTCTTCTCGCCGCGCTTCTCGGCGGGACCTGGTACATCGTGCAGGCCATCGAGGATGTCGGCCTCTTCGTCTACCTGGCCCACCTACGTTCGGTGGTCCGTACCCAACGTGAGCCGGCGGGTCGGACCGGGCGTCCGGCCACCGGCGCTCAGGCCCGGGCCGCCCGGCCGGCCCCGCGCTCGAGCGGTGCCGCCGCGCCGGCCCGCGCCGGTCGCTCTGGGCTGACTGGCGCGGAGTCTGGCCGGCCTTCGGTCACCGTGGGCGCCGGACCAGCACGGCGGGCCGAGTCCGGCCGCGCCGGCGCCGGCGCCGACGGCGACGGCGACGGCGACGGCGAAGGCGAAGGCGATCTGGCGCTGGCCGAGGCCGAGACCGTCGACCTGCGCGACATCGCCGCCGTGGCCGCCGACCGGATCGCGGCCGCGGCCGCGGGTGACGGCGCCGGTCTGGACGGACGCCCGCTGGCTCTGCCGCCGGCCCAGGGCCACGCGGACGAGGTCGCCGCCGACCGGACCCGCGCCGTCGTCGAGGGCCATCCGCCAGCCGAGAGCCATGCGGTAGCCGAGAGCTACGGTGCCGGGAAGACCCACGGCGCGGCCGAGTACTACGGCGCCGGCGGTTACGACGAGGACTACGACGACGAGGACTACGACGACGCCGAGGAGTACGGCGCCGGCGGCCACGGCGCCACTGGCTATGGCGCTGCTGGCTATGGCGCTGCTGGCTACGCCGCTCATGGATATGACGCTCATGGACACGACGGCACCGGCCATGGGACGGACGGCTATGGCGGGGCGGACGGCGACGGGATCGGCGAGTACGCCGACGGCATTGAGGCGCGGGGTGAGCCTGGCGCCGTGGCCGACGTCGGCCACGGCTGGTCTGACGCCGATTCCGACTTCGGCGACGAGGACGAGCGCCCCTTCCGGTCCAGCGGGCGTCCGACCGCGCGCCCGCCAGGTGGGCGTCCCACCACCAGCCGCCCGGGGCGGGTGCAGGTCAACCCGCCGGGGTCGCATGGCGGGCTGACGGCCGGGCCGCGGGTGTCCGCGCCCTCGTCCTCGGTCCCGCCCGCGAGCCAGCCCGCGAGCCAGCCCGCGCCGGCCGTCGGCCCGGACGACGGCGAGGACGTCGACGGTTACACCCACCGCCGGGCCGTCGGAAGCTGACAGTCCCAGTCAGCTGATATATCCATGACACGCCGTGCCAACGGCCGGTGAAGGTGCCAGACTGGGGGGGCCGGGCGCACAGTCGTCCGGGACGGGCGGGGCATGGTGATCGTCGTATTCGGCGGGGTCCAGATCGACGGCGCGGACACGAAGCCGTCGCGCTTCCGTGAGGACGCCGTCGCCGAGGTGGCCCGTAGGGTGGCCGCTGTCCTCAAGGATCTTCATCCCCGGCTCGTGCTCGGCGCCGCCGCCTCCGGGGCGGACTTGACGGTCCTGCGCGCCGCGCGCCGGATCGGGCTGCGGCGCCTGGTCGTCCTGCCCTTCTCCGTCGACCGGTTCCGGCAGACGTCGGTAGCCAGTCGCGGCCAGCGCTGGGTCGACGCCTACGACCGCACCCTCGCCTCCCTGCGCGCGGACGAGCTGGAGATCCTCGACGAGACCGAGGACGACACCGTCTACCAGCGCACGAACACCCGTCTGCTGGACCGGGCCGAGCAGCTTGCGGCTGGCGGCGATGCCGGGCTCGCGGCTGGCGGCGACGCCGGGGGCGCGGAGGAGATCGCGCTGCTCGTCCTGCGTCCCGCCTGGGGCGCTCGAGGCTCGGTTACCGACGATCTCGTCGCCCAGGCCGCTGGCCGGGGCCTGGAGATCGTCGAGGTCGCGACCAACCTCGATCGGCGCGCCCTCGCGGATGCGCCGCCCGCCCGGGTCGCCGCGGGTGACCGTCGCGCGGTTCGGCGCGCCGCCGCGCTCCGTGCATAATGGTGGGGTGACGGTGAGCGAGCCGAGAGGCAGGCGTCGGGCGTGGGACGACCGCGTCGCGATGCTCGTCGGCCGTGACTGTCGTGGGCTGTGCTGTCCGCGCCCTCGCGCGCGTTGAGCCCGGCCGTCTGAGTCGATTCGCTGGGCGCCTCCCGGGTCCTCCCGGTCCGCGCGTGAGGGGCATCGCCGCCACCTCGTAGCCAGCTCCTGACGATCCACCTTTCGTGGCGCCGCTTTGTCGCGCGGTGGGGACGTCTGGAGCTCCTCGATGCGAAGGACTCCGCGTGTCCGCCCCCATCTCCGTGTCCACCGCTATGCCCGAGCACACCTTTGTGCCACATCCGGCCTCGGCCCCGGTTGCGGCGCCGGCCTCGGCGCCGGCCGCCGCGCCCGACATCCCCCCAGGAGCGCTCCCGCCGGCGCTGCGCGGCTGGGCCGCCGCCGTCCGCCCGCGCGGCATCGTCTTCTGCCCGTCCAGCTCGCCCCTCCCCGTCGACGTCCGTGGCCTGCTCGCCGACGGAACCGGCTTCCACCTGCGCTGCCGGGGCACGCGGGTGACCCTGGCCAGCTACCGGCCCGGCCGCGCTCGCTGGCAGGTCCCGCTGGAGGGTCTCGCCTGGGTGCCCGAGGAGTACCTGTCGCTGTGGGAGCGCCGGCCGCTCGACGACCCCGGAGCGCTGGCCGCCGCCGCGACGCAGCCGGCCGGGGCGCGCCTCGTCTTCGGTGGCGCCCCCGATCGCGGCGCGACCTACGACGGCCACCGTCGCCACGGCTGGCGCGGGCACGAGGCCGGCCTCCTGCGCCCGGACGCGGCGGCCCGGATCTTCGAAAGCCTGCTGGCCGACGTCGTCCCCGCTCCGGCCCCGGCCGCCGCCTCCGCGTCGGCCTCGGCTCAGGACTCGGCCTCGGCCGCGGCTCCGGCTGAAGCCGAGGTTCCGGGCGCTGTGCCCGGCCCGAGGCGACCCTCCCGGGCCGGCCGACGAGCTCGCCCGGGGCGGTCTGACCCACCGGAAGGGACCCTCTCGTCACGACCGGCGTCCGAGGCTGTAAGGTAAAGGCGTTCCGGGGGTGTAGCTCAGCCTGGTAGAGCGCCTCCCTCGCACGGAGGAGGCCAGGGGTTCGAATCCCCTCACCTCCACCCCGGATCCTTTGTTGAAACCCCCGGCCGGCCCGGGGGTTTTTCGCTTGTGGGCTCAGTCGGTCGCTGTGGGTTCCTCGATCCGTCCACGTACCGCCGGGATCTCCGGCACCCTGGTGGAAACGCCTACGAGGGACGTGCATGTGATGAGGCGGGTGTCTCGGGGAGCCCGCGGCCGCGTGACGGGGACAAGTGCCGCCGGCCGTGAGTGACCCGTATCCGGCGCTGGTCGTGACGAACGGGCTCTTCCTGCCGATGGACGGGACGGCACCGTTTCGAGGATGGATGGCCGTGGGCGCGGACGGCCGGATCAGCGTCCGCGGATCCGGCCGTCCGCCAGCCGGGCTCTTGGGCCGTCGCCAGCTGGATGTCGGCGGTTGTTTCGTCGCGCCGGGTTTCGTGTCCGCCCACAGCCACGTGTACAGCTCCGGAATTCGGGGTCTGGCGGCGGACGAGTCGTTGCCGGGCTGGCTGGCGACGACCGGCGCCGTCATTGCCGGCATGGGCCCCGAGGACGTCTACTGGATGACCCGCCACGGCGCGCGGGACTGCCTCGTGAACGGCGTGACGACCGTCTATGACTTCTGCCACAACGGACTGTCGTTCGGATCGGGCCCGGACGGTACGACGGCCATCGCGGCCCAGGTCCCCTCGGTCGACCGGCAGCACGCGCAGCTACGGGCCAAGATCGACTCCGGTCTACGCCATCTGCACAGCGTCATGCTGGCGCAGGACGGCGACGCCGAGCATCTGCGTGCTCACCTCGAGGAGACGCTTGCCCGGGCCGCCGATGCCACATCGGACCCGCTCCATCTCGGCCTGGCTCTGACCGGCACCGTCCCGTGGGCCGCGGATCGGTGGACCGCGCGCGCCGAGGCGGCTGTCATGAGACGACTCGGCCTGGTCAACCAGCCGCATCTGCTGGAGAGCGCGAGGGACGCGATGCGGCAACGGAACCGGTTCACCTGGTACCAGGAGGCGGGAGCGCTGGGCCCGAGGTTGGTGTTCGGCCACTTCATCCACACCGACGACCACATCGTAAGCGCCGTTGCGGCGGCCGGCGGAGCGATGACCTGGCAGCCGGCGTCCAACGGGCGTCTCGGCTCGGGGATCGCGGACATCCCCCGCTATCGGGCGGCCGGTATCCGGGTCGGGCTAGGGCTGGACGGCGCCTCCAGCGGCGATCTGAGCGATCCGTGGGCGAACATGCGAGCCGGCCTCTATGTTCAGCGGGCTGTGAACGCCGATCCTTCCTGTCTGGGCGTGGCCGAAGTCCTGGACCTGCACACCCGCGCGGCGGCCGATGTCATCGGGGCGGGAGCGGACGTCGGCAGCCTGGCCCCCGGGCGGTACGCCGACTTCCTCGTCGTCGATCCCACCTCGCCTGACACCGGTCCGACGTGGGATCCCTACGGGACCTATGTGCTCGCCTGCGGGCCCCAGAACATTGTCTCCGTCTATGTCGGCGGAACGCCGGTCGCCGATCGGCACGGCTTGGTCGACCGGGCCGAGCAGGCCCGTGTGAACACGTATCTTCACGAGTGTCTTGAGCCTTTTCAGGGCTCGCCGGAACCCGCCGGATGCAACGATGAATGAGTGTTGGGTGGCGGGATGGTCCGCTAGGAAGCTTGACCGCGGCAGGATGACTTCTGAAGTCAAGTTGACGTACCGTGGTGGCTGCCCGCTCCACATGCGCAAACGGACAGCGCATCTGACCAGCAGTTTCGGCGTTAAGCCATCGGTCACGATCAATAGGCGTGGCGGGTGGCGGCGGTCAGCCGCGGGCCCCTGCGTGAGCCTGCGCCGAAACGAGACGCTCAGCGAACATGCCTGGTCGGGCCGCAGCGCAGCCCCGTTAGACGACGGAATGTAACTCGTCAACCCTTGGAACACTCGTGGGGTTCGCGGTCGGACTGATCCCCACTACAATTCTGCTCTACCATGAGGCCGGCATCACCGTTTGGAAGGGGCTGGGCGGTTGACTCGTGAAAAGCCGATCCGGCGCTGTCATGGCTCGCGAGATCGGCGGGCTGGAAGCCGGGGTCTGTGCTCGGGTGGGCGCTGTGGTGATCACCTGTGACGGGCATCCGGGCATCAGGTCAGCACGGGGCGCGGGCGAGAGCCACCGCGGACGTCGCGATCGAGATCGAGCGAAAGTTCCTCCTTTCACGTCAGCCGGACTGGTCCCATCCGGTGCTGGCGACGGCGGCGGTCGCCGATCTGACCCAGATCTACCTTCCGGCGGGGGAGGGCCGCGAGGACCGCATCCGCCGCTGGTCGGACGCGACCGGGGTGGGGTTCCGGCGCTGTCAGCTGAGGACCATTCGACCGGGGGTCCGTGAGGTGTCGGAAGCCGAGATCAGCGAGGCCGAGTTCAGCGCGCTGGCGCACCTGGCCCGTGACCTGGGCGACGGCCGCCGGCCGGTGGTCAAGCGGCGGTGGAGCTTCCGCATCGATAACCAGACCTTCGAGCTGGACGCGATATCGGAACCGGCCGGGCGGGCCTGTCTCATTGTTGAGATTCAGCTGCGCACCGAATCCGAGGCCGTCGTCCTGCCCGATTTCCTCCCGGTGGCGCGCGAGGTGACCGGGGAGGTCCGTTACTCCAACGCCGACATCTCCCGCGGCTGAGGATGTCCGTCCCCGGATTGAGGACATCGCCGAGCCCGGGCTGGCACGTCGAAGGAGCTGTGGAAGGAAATGGAAGCGCTCGATCTGCTGGATCGGAGCCTGGCGGCCGGGGTCTCGTTGCGCCCGCGCGCCGGCCCGACCACGCTCGCGCGCGCCCTGCATGCTCTTGTCAGCTCACGCTCGCTCTACCCACTGCTCGGCGAGGTGGCGTCCGACGAGCGGATGCTCCGCGTGATCGCGGAGCGTTCCTATGCGCACCCGAACGGTTTCCTTAAGATCGTTCTGCTTTCACGGTGTGCGTACCAGCTACGCCTGCACCTGTGGCCGGGAGCCGCCGAGGGTGCTGACGAGGGTCGCCCGGTCGCGGCGGGCAACGTTCACAACCACCGGTGGGACTTCGCGGCGACCGTACTGCGCGGTGGGTACCGCCATCAGGAGTTCGTCGTGGCGCCGGATGGCGAGCCCCATCGCTCCTACGCCTACGAGGCCCAGCGAGGCGCGGGAGCGTATTCGCTGACGTACCGCGGTGACGTCGGGCTGCGGTGCGTGTTCGACGCCTTTCTGCCCGCGGGATCCTCGTACTGGCTTGCGTCGGACGTCGTCCACCGGGTGAGCGCGGCGGCGGCCGGCCCGACGGCGAGCCTGATCCTCCAGGGCGCGTACCAGCGGTGCGGCGTGGACGTCTTCTCCTTGTCCCCGATCGCGACTGGTGACGCGATGCCGCTGGCCCCGCTGCCCGTGGCACGACTGCGCCAGAGCCTCCGGGGACTCCTCAGCGCGACGCGTTGTGCCCCGTCGGCGCTCGACGGCTGGCGTACCGGGATGTCGTTGACATGATCCTCTACAAGTCGAGCCAGCGTCGACAGCCAGGGACCGGCCGTCTGGGACCGCGCTTGAGAGGTATGACCAGAGGGGGGCGCGGTCGACATGGCCGTGAACGGTCAGAGCAGGGGGCGGGCGCGCCCGCGCAATCCCGGAATACGCGTCGTCGTAGTGTGCGAGGCGGATGGCCGAATACTTCTGCGGAAGTCCGACGAGGCACCGAGCCTGTTCTTCCTCAGCTGCCCGTCGGGTGTTCCACCGGCATCGGGCGGCGACCTGGGGGAACTGGTCGAGCGCCAGATGCTGGCGCGGCACGGCCTGTCGGTCAGCTGTCTGGGAGTGATCGTCGCGCCGTCCGACGGCGGCGACCTCGTCGTCGCGGCCACGGCGGCCGCGCTGACGGAGGGACCGGCGGCCGCCGACGCCCGGTGGTTCACGATCAGACAGCTGCGGGCCGGCGGGTACGGCGCCGAGCTTCTCAGCTGGCTCGAGAGCGCCTGGCAGTGGGCAGAGATCTCGCGCGGATCCGCCGGCATCGCCCGGCGGATCCGGCCCGCCTTCGCGGCCGCGCTCAACTATCTCGAGACGAACATGTCCTGTGAAGGCGACCTCCTGGGCTGGGATCTCTACCAGCGCGGAACGGACATCGGCACGCTCTCGACCGCGCTCGGGCTGATGGCTCACATCCACGCCGGCCAGCGCGGTCGACTGGTGGAGCGCCCCGTCGAGACACTGCGTACGTTGCAGAACGAGGATGGTGGCTGGCAGGTCCGCGGCTCCCTCATCGGAGCCAGCAGCACGGTATCGGTCACCGAGAGCACCGCGTTCTGCCTGACTGCCCTGCGCGCCGTCGGTGACGGCACCGGCCCCCATGCGCAGCGAGCTGTGGCCTGGCTTGAGCGACACCAGCGGCCCGACGGCGGCTGGCCGTCCGGCGGCTCGTCCGTCGGGGCCGACGAAGCTGCTTCCCGGATCTATCCCACCGCCCAGGCGGTGCGTGCTTTGGCCGGCCTGGGCGGTCGCGAGGCGGTCGCGCACGGTGTCGCCTGGCTGAGGGGCCGGCAGGGCTCGAACGGCGGCTGGCGGATGACGCCGGACGAAACCGAGGACGCGACGGAGGCGGCGTACACCGGCCACGTAGTGATCACGTTGCTAGCGTGCGACGTGCCTGCCGACGACCCGGCCGTCCGGCGCGGGTGCGCGCGTCTACTGGAGATCTTCGACCTTGAGGCGGATGAGCCGTGGCCGTCGTCGATCACACCGGTGACGAGGGTCGACGGCGCGACTCCGGCCGCTCTCGATTTCCGCCATTTCGGAACGCCCTGGGCACTGTCCGCGCTCGCCCTGGCCGGCCACGGGCTCGACGAGTTCGCGGTGCTCGCCGGTACGGACCGCCTCCTCGGGCTGAGGCAGGGCAACGGAAGCTGGCGGTGTCACGTCGTGTCGCCGGCCTCCCCGCCGATCTGGACGACTCACGACGCGCTCTTCGCGCTGCGGACCATCCAGACCACGGCGATGGACCAGATCGCCGACATCGCGTTGCGGCAGCCGCTGGGACGCGAACGGGCGACCCTGGGCGAACACGCCCTGCTGAGTCTGTCGCGGCAGTCCGGTGCCGCCGCCGCGAACCGGGCCTCTCGCCGCGACCGCCTGCTGACCCTGTGGATGTCGTTCCTCACGGTCGCGGTGGTAGTGCTCGGTCTGACGGCGTCCGGTCTTTTCGACCACCTGAGATCGGGGTCCGCGGCCGGGCGCGGCGCGGCCGCCGTCGTCGGCGTTGGCGCCACGACCTTCGCGGCGCTCGCGCCAGGAATCATCACCGAGGAATATAAGATCAGGAGGCGTTCGCGCGGAGAGGGCGAAGAAGACGATGAATAAGTCGAGCCGACTTCTGGTGGCTGGCGATGATCGGCTGAGTGGAGAGGCGGAGCTGGCAATCGAGTGCGCGAGACGCGCCGGGCTGGCAATCAGAGAAGAATTCTCCAAAAGGGCAATCGTTCGCTTCAAGGGCGACAACGACGTTCTGCTGCGCGCCGACGAGATGGCGCGGAATATCATCGAGGAGGCGCTGCGGCGGGAATATCCTGAGTACGGCTTCGTCAGCGAGGACGGCGGTCGCGCCAGCTATCGTGAGTACACCTGGGTCGTCGATCCGCTCGATGGAACGAACAACTTCGGATATGGCATCGCGCACTGCGCGATCTCCATCGCGCTCCTGCACCGGGATCGGGTGGTCCTCGCGCTCGTGATGGATCCGCTGCTCGGCCGCGAGTTCCTGGCGACGGACTGTCACCGGCTCGCCGCTCCGCCGCCCGTCGAGGTGCCGCTCGGCCGGGCCACCGTGTCGGTGGTGACCAACTACACGAGCGAGACGACCGGGTGGCGCCCGCGGGTCGACCGCCTCCTGGCCCGGCGCTGCAAGCGGGCGACCAACCTGTGGGCCCCGGCCTTGGACTTGGCCCTCGTGGCGAGCGGCTCGCTCGACGCGATGATCTGCAACCAGGGATACTTCGAGGACGTGTGCGGCGGCGTCTACCTGGTCGGCTCGGCCGGCGGCACGGTTCTCGACCCGGGCGGGCATCCACTGCGTCTGCGCCGACGCCCGGGTGGGGAACTCGTCTCCTTCGTGGCGGCCAGGACACCCCGGCTGGCCAAGGACCTCCTGCAAATAATCGAGGCAACCGGCAACGGGCTTGTCGCGTAGCCCCGCCGGCCCGGACGCGCGCGGCGTCTCGCCACCGCCAGCGGCCCGGCGGAAATGAAGATCCTGACCGCACGTATTTCTCGCGAACAGTACAACGATTCACAATACGTCCGCACCTGTACGATGGGAGCGCCGGGAGATGCCCGCGCAATTGTCAGGAGCGGTTCGTGCGAGAGATCGTCGTGTTCAGTGGAAGCGCGCACCCTCGGCTGGCCGCCGAGGTCTGTGGGCACTTGGGGACACCGTTGTCGCCCGTCCGGATCGACCGGTTCGCCAACGACTGTCTTGAGGTGCAGCTTCAGGCGAACTGCCGGGAGCGGGACATCTACATCATCCAGCCGCTGGTGCGGCCGGTGCAGGAGAACCTGGTCGAGCTACTCCTCATGATCGACGCGGCCAAGGGCGCGTCCGCCGCCCGGACGACCGTCGTGATACCGCATTACTCCTACGCCCGTTCGGACAAGAAGGAGGAGGCGCGTATCTCCATCGGCGGGCGTCTGGTGGCCGATCTTCTGGTCACCGCCGGCGCCAGCCGAATTCTGGCCATGACGCTGCACTCGCCACAGGTACACGGCTTCTTCAGCGTGCCGGTAGACCACCTGCACGCGCTGCGCGAACTCGCCCAGCATTTCCGCCAGTACGACCTGTCGAACACGACGGTCGTCTCACCCGACCTGGGCAACGCCAAGGAGGCGGCCCGGTTCGCCCGGCGCCTCGGCGTCCCGGTCGCCGCCGGGGCGAAGCAGCGCTTCACCGACGACCGGGTCGCCATCAGCGCGGTCATCGGGGAGATCGCCGGCCGCGACATCATCGTTCTCGACGACGAGATCGCCAAGGGCAGCACCGTCCTCGAGCTGCTGGACCGGCTGCGGGAGATCGGCGTCGGCAGCATCCGCGTGGCCTGCACCCATGGGCTGTTCGCGGGCGGGGCGCTGAAGCGGATCGGTGACCAGCCCGACGTCGAGGAGATCGTGTGCACCAACACGGTCCCGGTCCCGCCCGAGGAGCGGACGCCGAAACTGACGGTCCTGTCCATCGCGCCCGCTCTGGCCGAGGCCATGCGTCACATTCACAACGGAGAGTCGGTCAGCGCCCTGTTCGACACCGTGTGAGCCAAGGAGCGCCCGAGCGCCAAGGAGCGCCCGATCGCCGAGGAGCGTCCGAGCGCCGGGCCCGGACGCTGCTCGCGGGTTGGTCAGCTGTGCGCGGGCCGGCTCGCTCAGCTGGTGGCCGGGCCGGCCGCGCCGTCCGCCAGGCCGCCGGCTCCTGGCTGGACCAGGCCGGACTCGTAGGCGACGATCGTCAGCTGCACCCGGTCGCGGACGTCGAGCTTGGTCAGCAGATGGCTCACATGGGTCTTGGTGGTGGCCACGCTGATGTGCAGCCGCTGGGAGATCTCGGCGTTCGACAGGCCGCGGGCGATGGCGACCAGCAGCTCCCGCTCCCGGGCGGTCAGGCGGGCGACCGGTTCCCGGTAGCGGTCGGACGGTGTCGGCTGGGCGGCGAAGTAGCTGATCAGCCGGCGGGTGATCCGGGGCGCGAGCAGCGCCTCGCCCGCCGCGACGACCCGGATCGCGGCCAGCAGGTCGGCGGCCGTCACGTCCTTGAGCAGGAAGCCGCTAGCGCCGGCGCGCAGCGCGTCGTGCACGTGGCTGTCCAGGTCGAAGGTGGTCAGGATGAGGATCCGGGTCGCCGCCGTCAGCGGATCGGCCACGATCCGGCGGGTGGCTGACAAGCCGTCCAGGTTCGGCATCCGGATGTCCATGAGCAGCACGTCAGGCCGGGTCCGGCGAGCCAGCGCGATCGCGTCCAGGCCGTCCGCGGCCTGGCCGGCCACCTCGATGTCGGGCGCCGAGTCGAGCAGGGCCACGAACCCGCCGCGAACCAGTTCCTGGTCCTCGGCCACCCCCACGGTGATCACGACGCCGCCCCGACGGCCGGGCCGGCCGGGCCTGCCGGGACCGCCGGGACGGCGGTTGACGGGCCGGTCACAGCGAGGGTCCGTCGGGAATCCGGGCCCGGACCTCGAAGCCGCCGCCGGCCGCGCGCGGTCCCGCGACCAGCGAGCCGCCGAACAGCGCGGCCCGTTCCCGCATCCCGGGCAGGCCGTGACCGACGCGCACCGGCTGGGCCGGCGGCCCGGCCCCGTCGTCGGTCACGGTCAGTTCCAGCGCGTCCGGGTGGTAGGCGACGACGACGTCGGCGCGGGCGGGGCCAGCGTGCTTGACGACGTTGGTCAACGCCTCCTGGACGATCCGGAACCCGCAGGCTTCCGCCGCCGGCGACAGGCCCCGCACGGCGCCCTCGGTCCGAAGCTGGACCGGTATCCCGGCGTCCCGCACCCGGTCGACGAGAGGCCCGATGTCGGCCAGCGTGTGGGCGGGCGCCGTGCTGGGGTCGCCCGCATCACCACTGTCAGTAGCGGTCGTACCAGTAGCGTTCCTGCCGGTGGCGACCCCGTCGGCCGCGGCGCCGTCTCCGCCGTCGGGCTCCTCGGGCTCCTCGGCCTCCTCCTCACGGAGCACCGTCAGCAGCCGGCGTAGTTCGTCCAGGGCTTCGCGGGCGCCGGTGCCGATCACCCCGAGCGCGCGTCGCGCCGCGGCCGGGTCGGAGTCGGCAAGATGCTCACCGACGGTCGCCTGGACCGCGATGAGGCTGACCGTGTGCGACAGGATGTCGTGCAGCTCGCGGGCGATCCGCAGCCGCTCGGTCGACACCATGAGCGCGGTCCGACCGGCTTCGGAACTCGCCCGCTGCTCCGCCGCCTCGGCCCGCGCGACGAGCATCTCGCGGCGGGCGCGCAGCAGCCGGCCAACCACCCAGAACCCGGTGAGCAGGCCATACGTCCAGCCGACGTTGTCCCGCCCCAAGCCGGGCGGATGGCTGGCGACGATCACGGTGAAGCCGGCGAGCGCGACCGCGAGACCGGCCAGGGCGAGGGGCGGCTCCCGGTGGTAGGCCAGGGAGAGCAGGAGCCCGCAGACGACGAACGGCTGGGCGTCGGTCACGTCGTAGTGGCAGACCGTGGCGATGACGATCGCGACCGTGGCCGCGGTCAGCGACGCGAGCGGCTGGACCCGCCGCCAGGCCACCGCCATCGCGGCGACGACAGTCAGGACGACGGCGGCCGGGCCCGGCTCGGCGAACCCGGTCTCCCGCCAGCGCACGTGGACGACCGCCCACACCAGAAGCGGCGCCAGGACCAGCGCGCAGGCCAGGTCGACCAGGGACGGGCGAAGCGCGGGCCACCGCCCGGGCGCGGTGATCGTCACGCTCACGGCGCCGAGAGTACGACGCCGTCCCGGCCGCCGGCATCCTTCCCGAGGATGACTCCGGCCGCCGGGAGATCCGTCTTGAGGCGCTGGGATGGGCGACCGGCGCCCGATGCGGAAGGACCCCCGCAACTTCGATCATCGTTCTCGCCGGTCGACGAAGGCCGGCCCGAACCAGGAGATCGACCATGACCAGCGCCGCGTCCGCGCTCCCCGCCGCCCCCGCCCACCCCGCCGCTCCCACCGTCTCTGCCGCCCCCGCCCACCCCGCCGACCCCTCCGCTCCCACCGTCTCTGCCGGCCCCGCCGTTCCTGCCGCGGGCAGCCGCCGGCAGGTGGCGGCCTACCTCGCTGTCGCCTTCGGAGTGGAGCTCGGCCTCGCGCTGGCCTTCCACCACAGCGCGAGCCAGTGGGCCCCGATGCTCTCGATCCTGGTTCCGACGTTGGCCGTCGCGGTCACCACCGTCGTCGCGGTGCCCCGCGGCCGGCGCCGGGCGGTCTGGGCCGGTATCGGTCTGGGTCGGGGCGGCCCGCGGTTCTGGCCGATCGCGCTGGCCGTCCCGGCCCTCGTCGTCGCGCTCCCCTACCTCGTCGCCGGGTTGTGCGGGCTGGTCACCTTCCCGCGCCTGGGGGCGGCACTGCCGGACCTGTTCGCCGAGACGGTGGTGTTCACTGTCGTCATCCTCGGAGAGGAGATCGGCTGGCGCGGATTCCTGCTCCCGCGCCTGCGGGAGCTGACCTCGTCCCGGCGGGCGGCGGCGGCGACCGGGCTACTGCACGGTCTGTTCCACGTGCCGCTGATCACCCTGACCGCGAGCTACGACTCGGTCGGCAGCCCGTGGGCGGTGGCGCCGACGGTCGTGGTCGCGGTCGGCGCGGCCGGGGTCTTCTACGCCTGGCTGCGCGAGCGTTCCGGCGGGATCTGGCCGGTGGCGATCGCTCACAACGCCGTGAACACGGTCTTTGATGTGGCGACGACCGCCGGCGTCACCGCGTCACCGGTCGCGTTGAGCTACGTCGCCGGCGAGTCCGGACTAGTGACCATGGGCATGGTGATCGTGGTGGCGGCGTTCCTGTGGCGCCGGGCCGACTGGCGGGGGTAGGGCTCGGCGGCAGCACCGAGGCGCCGCGCCCCGGCGCCGCACCCCGTCGCCGCGTCTGACTCCGACTCCGACCCTGGGCGCGGAATCTCCGCGCTGCTGCCCGGCGCGCCGTCAGCGCCGGGCGTCGACCTCGATCTCGATCTTCATGCGGGGGTCGGCCAGACCGCAGACCTGCATCGTCGCCGCCGGGCGGACGGCGCCGAAGCAGCGCCGCAGCACCGGCCAGCAGAGTTCGAAGTCATCCCGTTCCGGGAGCAGGTACCGCACCCGTACGACGTCATCGAAGGTGAAGCCGGCCTCGGCCAGGACCCCGCCGATGGTGCGCAGGCACTGCTCGGCCTGCTCGACGACGTCATCGGAGATCGTCATCGTCGCGTAGTCGAAACCCGTGGTGCCCGAGACGTGGAGCCAGTCGCCGAAGCACACCGCCCGCGCGTACCCGATCCGTTCCTCGAAGACCGATCCGCCGTCGATCGACCGCCGTGCCGTCGAGCCGGGCCGAGCCGAACCGCGGCTCCGGCCGCCATCACCGTCGTCCATCGACTGATCCACCGAGCCATCATCCATCGCGCGGTTCGCGGGGCTGGCCTCGAGCGCCACGGCTACCGGCGTCCGGCCGGGCCTCCCGGCGTCCGGCCGGCGGTGACGGGTGTCACGGCCACCCTTCCTCGGTCCCGTTCCGAGCCCAGGCCGTGTCGAGTCACCCCGGTGTCGCTGGAGCATGTTTGGCCTGGTCAGAGGGGGGTAGGGCGAAGGGACCGGCCTCGGCCCGCCGGTTGGACGGTGGTTTGGGAGGACCCCCCGCGGGGTAGCCCAAGTCGTCTGGTAGCGTAGTCCACGCACAAGCGAGATGGCTTTCGGTGGCCACCCCGAACACGAAGTTCGAGCGGATTTGACACCGACGAAATCTGGCAAGTAGCCTGAAAAGGCGCCGGTCGGAACCCCGAGTTCGGACTGGAATGCAGTAGTACCAGCACCACGGAGATGGCCTCGGTGGCCACCGCGGACACGAAGTTCGAGCGGATTTGACACCGACGAAATCTCCCAAGTAAAGTAAGAACAGCGCCGGTCGAAACCGCGAGGTAGAAGCCGGAAAGCGTCTGCTCTTTGAGAACTCAACAGCGTGCCGAAAGTCAGTGCCATATAACCTCCGTCTGTGGCAGGTTCTGGATTCTGGTTTCAGGGTTTGGGATGTGCCGCACGGATTGTAATTTCT